>Ga0155132_115_pt2 | contig 1528 bp, 1 predicted proteins | sample RifCSPhighO2_01_FD_106100 | JGI IMG/M metagenome (GOLD analysis project Ga0155132, IMG submission 106100) | Candidatus Wildermuthbacteria bacterium RIFCSPHIGHO2_01_FULL_48_25 | reverse complement strand
CCACTCTCAAAAAGTTGCGTTTATCCCGATCCTTAACGTTGGGCTGTTCTAAATCTGCTGACTGAAGGGCAGTGGCTACGACATGTTCCGTCTCAGGCGCAAGACTGGGCTCAACAACTGTCCTTCGTATTAAGAGAAAAGAATGTGAATTTGGCAAAACCATATCTCTACATCCATCGACTGTAATTATACCAGATTATACCCATAAGGTTATTAACAATAAGTGTTCATTTGTATTGTCGTATGATAGTATATTATATCATAAGGAAACGGATAGAAAACAGTTTTCGTGAAGAATTCCACATCCTATTTTCATTTCTTGTTACTTCCATTGTGCTGTTTTGTATTTTTCAGTGTTTTTTCAACTTCTGCCGTATTTGCTGTAACATATCAAACAATCGCCCCCGGTGAAACTATCACGTTGGGCGAGTTCGTCTTTGAAGACGATTTTTCCCCTTCTACGGCAGACTGCACCATAGAAATAACCGATCCTGATGATGTGGTGAGGGTTTCGCCAACCACAATGACCGAACGGGCTGACGGCTGGCATTTCTATGATTATACGACAGCGGTGAATGCTGCCTCCGGTACCTGGAGGTCATTGATCACATGCGGGACCGCGCAAGGAGGAGATTTGGTTAAAGCAGATAAAAGTTTTGTCGTTGATTCAACAATTAAACGCAACTATACCGTGACGCTGTCCGACTTTGAGGGAACTACGGTCAGCACCGCGTACAAGGCAAAGTTGCAAATCCTCAATGATGCGACTGTTCCAACAGATGCCGACTCTCTGCCAACCGTTGTTATTATTGACTCTGCGGGGACAACCCAAGTCTCGGGTAGCGCGATGACTAAGGACTCAAACGGAACCTACAGTTTTAGTTACAGTATTGGCGCAAGCGCCCTCGGCGGCGTTTGGGAAACTATAGTTTCTGCCGTCATTAATGGAGAAACGATTAAGGTAAACGACTATTGGAATCTTTCCAGCTCACCAGCTGACGTTCAAATACTTGAAATGACTGACAAAGTTATCCCGACCATAACCGCCAGCGTGAGAATTGACAACATGGGAACTGCGTCGAGCGACTTTTTCTTTGTATACTGTATTGTAGACAGTGAAAGCAATCTATGCGGCGGAAACGATGATATAGATTCCGCGTCAGCTACGGTATTTATCAATGCCGGAAGCTTTGCAACCCTGTCGTTGACTTTAGATGACGTGCTAACTGCAGGAACGTATTGGTTCAAAGTCAGGGCGCGAGCTTTGGCCGAAACTAACTGGGCGGCAGCAACGGAGCAGTTTATAGCTGAATCTGCGCCCGCGCCTGCGCCCCCACCCGCACCCCCACCTTCGCCCCCACCTTCGCCCGGCGGAGGCGGAGGCGGCGGAGGAGGCGGAGGCGGGGGTTATGGAGCAATACCGCCGCCGCCATCTGGGGAAGATACAACGTACAGCAGTGCCGACTTTAACTTAGACCACAAAGTAAATTCTGTTGATTTCTCCATCCTGCTTTTCTTCTGGAAGACC
>Ga0155132_105_pt1 | contig 3569 bp, 5 predicted proteins | sample RifCSPhighO2_01_FD_106100 | JGI IMG/M metagenome (GOLD analysis project Ga0155132, IMG submission 106100) | Candidatus Wildermuthbacteria bacterium RIFCSPHIGHO2_01_FULL_48_25 | reverse complement strand
CACCGCCTCATAAATAGTCTGATGGTCTCTGCGGTAAAAATCCCGTGGCTCCAGAAAGTCAACCACCTTCACAATGGCGTCTTTGTCGAGCATTAAACTTCCCAATAAAGACATTTCTGCCTCCAACGATTGCGGAGGAAGTTTATCTGGAAGAGTGAATTTTTCGGTCGTAACCCCGTTTGCCATGATAAACCATGATAGCCCAGGCCAAGGAGGTTGGCAAGAAAAGAAAACGGGGCTCCACTTCTTACGAAGCAAAGCCCCTGTTGCGTTAATTCCGCGCCATCCAGTTATTGAGACAGATCGAGCCTCTCTGCCTTGAGTTTCAAGTCTCCGATCTGTTTCTTTGCAGCGGCGTTCGCTTTGAGTCTGATGTGCGCAATCACCGTGATTGTCTCGTTCGCTCCGACGCGGATACGAAACTCTGACGGAAAGGTGTTGCGACTCAGAGACTCATCGGTCAAGCCGAGGCTTTCCCAGGTGATGGTTATGATGTTTGAGTCGCCACTGTAACCGCTGCTGTACGTCGCAGGACGATAGAGCTCCGGTATCGACCCCCGGAGATCATACCCCAGAGGTGAAATATTCGAGATTTCGTACGTCACCGAGAGCTCTTGCCCCGGCCACAGCGCCAATCCCGAGACCTCTCCTGTCTCCTCGATTACTTCGGTCTTGAACGGTACATTCGAGGTGAAGTTCGTCACGAGCCAACCAACCGGCTCTTCGCGCGCGGTTATGTTGACTTTTACGTTGTCTCCCTGGGAAACGGGCAGGCCGGTCGAGACTTCCTGGATGGCTAGGTTCGCCGACGCCTTGCCGCCGCAACCAATGAGCATGACGAGGACCAATGCCAATGGCAGAAGCATACTGAGTTTTCGCACAGTTTTCCTCCCTTTATCCCCGTGGACACAAAAATGGACTAGAACAATACTGACAGCATTAAAGCAAAAACAAAGGCATTTGTCAAATAAGATACTTACCTTCTCTTCAGCCGCGGGCCGCTTGCTGTGTCTTCAACAATCCAGCCCTTTTGCTCAATGCGTTTCCGTACCTCATCAGCCTCTTTCCACGCTTTGTTTTTGCGATGCTTCTCTCTGGCTTCCACGAGCTTTTTCACTTCTTCAGAAACCCCCCGATGGTTTTTCTTTCCCCAGAAAATGAGACCAAATACCTCGTCTGCCGCTTTTAGGAACGCGAGTATCTCTCTCACGTCTTTTTGGCTCAAGAGGTTCTGTTCAAGGAAAGGATTGGCTTTGCGCGCCAGTTCAAACACAACTGCCACTGCTTTTGAAGTGTTGAAGTCATCTTCCAGGGCCTTTTCAAACTGCACTTCAAAACGAGCCACGTTTACTTTTGAAGCTTTCCGGGAAAACTTTTTTGCCTGCAGTTTTGAAACAAACTCATCTATTCTTGAAAGCTCCTGGCTCACTTGCTCCATGCTCTTTTCCGAATAATCAATAGGGGAGCGATACAGGGTTTTTAACACCAAGAGCCGCAGAGCTCTCGCGGAATGCTTTTTCAAGAAATCGCGAATGGTAATGAAGTTGCCCAGGGATTTTGCCATTTTTTCGCCCTTCACCGTGAGAAAGCCCGTGTGCATCCAAAACTTTGCCAAAGGATGCTTTCCAGAAATTGCTTCCATTTGGGATATTTCAGCATCATGGTGAGGAAAGATAAGATCCCGTGCTCCTCCATGAATGTCATACTGCTGGCCAAAAAAGGTTTCGGTAATGGCGGTGTCTTCAATGTGCCAGCCAGGCCTGCCCTCGCCCCAGGGACTTTTCCATTTTGGTTCCTCTGGTTTTGAGAACTTCCAGAGGGCAAAGTCACCTTTATTGCGCTTCTGAACGCTCTCATCAATACGCGAAACCGCGTCTTCTGCATGTACCGCTTTTCTCTTTGAAAGCTCGCCATAATGGCGGAATCTGGCAACGTCAAAGTATATGCCGTCGTTGGGGATTTCATAGGCGTAGCGCTTCTTGAGCAATCGTTCTATTTGGTTGATGATCTCCTCGATATAATCAGTGGCTCTGGCATACTTGGTAACACTGAACACAGCCAAAGACTTCATGTCTTTCAAGTATTCTTGTTCAAATTTCTTTGCCAGAGCCCTGGAGTTCGTGTTCGCTTCTTTTGCTCTTTGGATGATTTTATCATCCACGTCTGTAATGTTCTGCAAGTAAAATACTTCATACTTGGTGCTCCGTAAATATCTCACGAACGCGTCAAAAGCAATGTAGGTTCGGGCGTGGCCAATGTGAGAAAAATCATACACGGTGGGGCCGCAGACGAAAAGTCGCAACTTTTCGCCCCGAGCCGCAGCGAGGGGCTTCAATACTTCCTTTTTTCTCGTGAGTGTATTGTAGATTTTCATTTCAAGATGTATCGTAACATATTATGGCGAATCTCGCATTGTACCGAAAATACCGCCCAAAGACCTTTGCAGAGGTTATTGGGCAGGAACACATAGTGCAAACCTTGATGAACGCGGTGAGCCACAATCTGCTTTCCCACGCGTATCTCTTTTCAGGGCCCCGGGGAAGCGGAAAAACAACTATTGCGAGACTCCTTGCAAAAGCAGTGAACTGCCAAAAACCAAAAGAAGGGGAACCCTGCAACGCGTGCGCCTTCTGCCTTGAACTCAACGAAGGAAGGAGCATGGACTTGGTTGAAATAGACGCGGCTTCAAACAGGGGAATTGATGAAATGCGGGCTCTAAAAGAGGGGATTGGGTTCTTGCCTTCGCGCCTCAAGTACAAAGTGTTCATTGTTGACGAAGCGCACCAGCTCACCAAAGAGGCCTCAAACGCGCTCCTAAAAACCTTGGAAGAGCCCCCAAGCCACGCCATATTCATCTTAGCAACCACCGAACTCCACAAGATGATTTCCACCATTGTTTCAAGGTGCCAGCGCTATGACTTCAGAAGATTGAAGGTAGGGGAGATCGTGAACCGGCTCCAATCTTTGGTGAAAAGTGAAAAAGCAAGCATAGAACCCTCAGCCCTGGAACTCGTTGCCCTAAACTCAGGCGGCTCTTTGAGAGACGCGGAAGGCCTCTTAGACAAGGTTTTGACTTTTCACTCAGGAAGTGGTAAAACTAAGGAGATTACGGTTACAGAAATGGAGGAATTACTGGGCATTGTAGACCTGAGCATTCTCGCAAGTTTCGTAGACCTTCTGTTGGAAAAAAACACAGCTAAAACAGTAGAATACCTTAACTCGCGCTTAGAGCAAGGCATGGATCCCTACGAATTCGCCAAGAATCTCATTGCGTATTTGCGAGAGGCACTCTTGCTAAAAGTCAGCCCCAACTTGAAAACCGAACTGCTCCAAGGATTCACGAAAGAACAACAAGAGAGAATCCTTTTGCAGTCGTCCAAAGCAGAACTGCAGCAGCTGCAAAGGACCGTTGTACATTTTGAAGAAGCGGAGAATAGAATGAAATACGCCAGCATTGTGCAACTTCCTTTGGAGCTTGCGATCATAGATTCTTGTTCACAATGAACAAGTCGAATTGCGGGGTCGTCTAACGGTAGGACACATCCCTTTGAAGGATGTCATTCTGGTTC
>Ga0155132_102_pt1 | contig 10631 bp, 5 predicted proteins | sample RifCSPhighO2_01_FD_106100 | JGI IMG/M metagenome (GOLD analysis project Ga0155132, IMG submission 106100) | Candidatus Wildermuthbacteria bacterium RIFCSPHIGHO2_01_FULL_48_25 | reverse complement strand
CACTTAGTTTGGAACGTGCAGGAACCCCAGTCTCCGCCAGTTTTGGTTACACCAGTAATGCTTGGGCAATCTCCTGTTTGAATGAGAAATCCGGTTGCGTTATCGGTGAGAGTAAGGTTTGATCCTGAAATTGTCGCGTTGAATCCATAAATAGCGTTATTGGCGCTGTTTTTTATTTCGACATTGGAAATCTCAACCGTAGCTTCTTTCACGTGAAGCGCTCCCTGGCCAAACGTATTCCCTCCGTACTCAAGTTTTGTATACTGCAAGTCTGCGGTGCTTCCCGATTCAAGCAGTATTTGTTTCCAGTTTCCGCCTGGAGTCCAAGGGCTAAACGTTACTAACTGGCCGACAGTTCCTTGCGTAACTATGTTGCCGTTTACTGTAAGCTGTCTACTTCCCGAAACTAGGCTTGCAAATTTTATAGTTGTTCCTGCTTGTATTGTCAGAGTTTTGCCAGTACTTACTATAAAGCTATCGATGAGATAGGGGATATTGTCTGCTTGCCAAGTTATATTTGTTGAGGCAGAACCTTCCACCAAGATAGCGTCATAGGTATTTTCAGAAGCACTACTTCCTGAAACAGTTCCAGAACCCCCGGTCAACTTGATTGGATAGATATTGTTGGTAAACGTGTTATCGGAAATAGTAGGAGCGCCGGATGAATTTGTATTCCAAATACCGACTGCACTAGTTGATAGAGTGGAGTTTTTTATCGTAGGGCTTCCGCCGTCAATATATATTATTGTAAGATTTGTGTCGCCTAAAACGCCAGAAGCTGTAAGCGCATCAATTACCGAGTTAGAGTTTTTGAGATAGAGTTTTCGTTGGCTGTCGCCGCCGCTGACGGTTGAGTTTCCGAGCGTAATGTCCGAATTTTCAACAAAAATTGCGTAATGGGTAGTAGTGCCACATCCAGATGTCATGCTCGAAGCTTTTTCTACCGTTACATACTGCAGGTTTGAATCCTGGCTTGTTGAGGTGAAGTGAATGCCGCACCATATGTTTGATGCTCCCGGCGGTTTGTATGTTGTAAATACTATTTGATTTGCGCTTGTCCCAACCGCGCTTAACGTGCCAGACACCTCAAGTTTTGCAGCCCCTCCTTTTAATTTTACTGTTACTCCAGGCTCCATAATGAGCGTGTTCCCTGAAGGGATAGTAACCTGGCCATTGCTATAATAAGGTTGGCCCAGCAACGTAAGGGTAAGCGTAGAAAATTCATTAAATCGCAGGTTCGTGAGCTCTGTTTCAGAAAGCGAAACACTATTTGTGTTTTTTGGAGTTCCGTTGATCCAATTATTTGCAAGATAATCTTTTCCATTAAAGGTAATGAGATTGTTTGTCGCCCAGTTTGTAGCTTTTGCGCCCGATGTTTGGGAGTCAATGCGCTCAAGCGAAATATAATTCGGGATTCCTTCTCCTCCGGGCCATGTTCCGTTTGAGTTGCAAAAGGTTTGGTCTACTATATTGTCCAAAGAATCATAGAGATATAACACTTCGCAGGTGTCGTTTGATAAACCGTTCCCGAAACTTTCTTTTGCGTCTGCGGTTTCTGAAGTTGGGTTATCATCTGTTCTTTCGATAAGATAGAAACTATTCGCGCCAATACTTCCTACTAGCTCAATATCGGGCCCATCAGCATCAGACGATTGGAGTTTCCAGCCGGTGAGATCAATACTCGAACCTATGTTGTTATATAGCTCAATCCATTCATCAAATGGATCAGCCTTTGTACCAGCCCACGCGATTTCATTAATAACCACGTTCTTTTCCAAACTTACGTTCGTAGTTGCGCTGGCCGTACTGCTTTCATTCCCTGCCGCGTCCTTTGCCGTCAACGAAAACATATATTCTATGCCATCTTGCGCAGTGAGAGAAACGCTGTTGACGGTAGAATCCAAGGTTATTTCTCCGGCGTTTCCCGTCTGCCAATTTTGCCATGTTCCGGTGGTGAAATATTGCAGAAATATTCCGTCCGCGCTGGGGCTTACTGTATATTGCGCAAAATAGTTATCAATGCCCTGCGCGTCGCTTCCGGTCCACCCTAAATTAAAAAACGCGGTGGTCTGGGTTGTTGAAAGCGAATCAAATACCACCTCTGGCAAGGTGGTATCTGTGCTTGCCGAGCTTGAGTTCTCGCTTGAGCTTGAACTGCTTTGGTTGACGGCTTTGGGCGTTGGATCTTTTTCTTCAAAATCCTGGCTATTGTTGTTGGTATCTTGGTAGCTGCTGCTGTATTTTCTCGCGAGCGACTTTCCCGCCGCCGGATTTAGAGCGGGGGAGCCTTCATAATCTAAAACATTGCCCCAGCCAACTTTGTCTGAAATTTCCCCGTTCGGATTTTTTAGAGCCAGAACATTGTTGTCTGCGAGGGAAGAGGTAGTCACAGTATCCGCGCTACCTTCGAGGCTTGAGCCTTGGCGGGCAATAAGGAAATATCCGTGTGCCGCGATCTGTTCGCCCTCAAACAGTGTTTTCGACACAAAACTGGAAAAGTCGGTTGCAGACTGGGTTTTCTTTTGCAAATACCAATCGTGCAGTTCTACTTTTGAGTCATTGGGATTATACAGCTCAATGAACTCATCGGTTTGTGAGCTGGTACCCGCGGTTTGCACTTCTGTGATGAGGATTTTGAGATAAGTGGGCGTGCCTGCTGATCCTCCAGATGCCGAAGAAGGAGTTTCAGAGCTTTGGGCCGCAGTGGTTTTTTTGAAAGAGGTAAAGCTTGTATCATTAGCGCTAGCCGCGCAGGCAAGTCCCTGGTCTTTAATTTTTGAAAGGGTTGCTTCGCCAATGCCGGAAATCTTGGTTAAGTCATCCACCTTATAAAAGGCTTTCTGCGACCTAAATCCAATAATACTCTGCGCTTTTACGGGCCCAATTCCCGTGAGCTCATTGAGTAACACAGCATTTGCCGCGTTTATATTTATCTGCCCATTTTTGCACCTTTCAAAACTTAGACTGTCTAAGTTTTCCGCGTTCTTCGCTTTTTCTCTTTCCTGTTTTTCCCGCTCCTGCGCCAGCATTCTTGGCACCAATATCTGCGGATTCCTTTGTTCCGGCTGTTCATCCTTATCATCCTTAACCAGGTTAAGGATTCCTTCCGCGGGTTGCGTTTTTTGAGTATTATCATCAGGTAAATTTGCTACGATCGTAGATTTTTTACCCAATGGTTGTTCTTCAATAACAGTTCCGTCATTAAGAATGGTTATGGAAACCCCGGCGCCTGTATTGCTTGGCGAAAGGAAAGAGAGGAAAGAACTAATTTTACCAACGAAAGTTTTGGTTTTTTCCGTTGCCCACGCAATTCCTTGCTGTATCTTTTGCCCAAACTCCGCGACCCTTTTTGAAATAGCTTGCGCAAACCCAACCTCTGTTTTCTGCGCCGCGTTCGCCACGATATATGCTTCAGCAGCTTGCTGAACAACACCCTGCATTTCTTCTTTGAATTGCTGTTTGATTTCTCTTTTTACTCCGAAAGCATCAGTTGACTTTTCCCATTTATTCCATAGATCTGCGAATTGGAGTTGGATTTCATTTTGTTTACTTGACTTTTTAGGGGAATAACGATTCGATATAGGTTCAGATCCCATTTCATAAGCTGCAAATTCCCAAGACTCTTGATGAGAATTTCCCGTTCTCCGTTGTTCAAAGTATCTCCACAAACCATCATAAAAGTTTACCTTTTTTATGTTTTCGATAGCGACTAAAGCAACAATTACCTTGTTGGTCATATCGAAGGTATTCAAAGTTAAAGCAGATATGGGACCCCCGATGTTTTTTGCGATGAGTATTCTAGAGATATCAAATCCGAGTCCTTTGTAATACCCTATGAGACTTATCTGCTGATCTAAAATAGTGTTGAAATATTCTGTTGCCTCCAATTTATATCGCTGGGAAATTACTCTATCTATCATTTCCATTTCATTCACCGCGCTCAAAACAAGCAGGCCGTATGTAATGTCGGTTCCAGCTTCGGTTCCAGTGATAGTTGTATTAAGAACTCTTTTGAATTCGTCGGGCAAAACAAGATTGCCCCAGGTTTTTACCAGATCCAGGGCCAGGTCGATTCGTTTTACGTCTTCACTCTCTATTTTGAAGTTTTTTGCAGAAATTGGGCCTGGAAACAAAAACAAAAACAAAATGAAGGTGGCTATGCCTTTTAGAATGAGAGGTCTAAAGTTTTTTCGAGGAAAGTAAATTACCACTTCCCGGTTAGAATCATTTGTCGTATGTAATCTTCAGAGGCGTTGGTGATTGCGTATGTAGTTTGGGTTTCTTCAAAGAAATATACATACATCCCATTAAGATTAGTATTTTCTTGGGTTTTTACAGTGTTAATTCTACCAACCGTTTCTTGCTGGAAATCGCCTTCTAGTTGAAACGTTTCAAACTCCCTTTCTGCCAGATTGAGTGGACTTAGCTGCTCTTTCTTATCACTGAAACTATTGATAGACGCAAATCTGTTAAGTCCTATTCGTCCAATTATTTCAAGAGTTGCTACGCTATATATTTCTAAGGATTCTTTGGGAGTGTAATAGATCTCTTCTATTCCCTCCCATTCCTTCGGCACCGTAAACTCATACCCGTCAATTTTATTCACTACCTTATATTCATTTCCAAACATGCTTTTTACGACTCGCACGCCGTCGGGGAGGGTTGCGTTTAGATCTTTCACCACGGCCTTGCTGTTTTGCCACATCAAAAATCCGCCTCCCGCAAGAATCGCGGCAAGAATCACAATCGCTATAATCGTTTTCTTATTCATGTAAAACTAAGCTCCGCTTAGTTATTCACACCTAAGCGAAGCTTAGGAGGAAACTAAGGAAACAAATTGCTCCATTGTACGTGAGGCATGCACCCCGTGCAAGCCCACCCTATGGATAACTAGGCCCGGCCTAGTTAAATTAGCTGGAGGTTTTGACTGGGACAGGTGGGTTTGGTATAGTAGGACGATGATGGACAGGCTCGCCTGCCAGCCCGACAGAATCGTTCTGGCGGGCCGGACGGGCAGGGATTTTTTTGTGATATGGATAGAAATTACTTCATAAAACTTGTCTTTGGGACTCACAAAGTGGCTGACCTATTGGTTAAGGAAGGGAAACAGGGAGGCCAGCTGAAGACCGCGGCAAACAGTCTTTTGTCGGATTTGCTATTGATCTGTGAAGAGAATCCGGTAACGCTAGAGCAGAAGAAAAACATTCTTCCCCGAACCCTTCGGGGCATTGGCCAGGTTCAGAACATTCTTAACCAGGTTAAGGACGGAAGCAAAGTAAACCCTCAAAACTTTGCTATTTTGGAGCAGGAGTACAAGAAGATCCCAGATATGCTGGTTGAGTTTTTTGTCTCCCAGAATCTCCTTAACTCGGTTAAGGAGGAAGAAGGGGAAGATACTTTGCAAAAAGTCCCTGAAACTAGGCCGGGCCAAGGTGTGGATAACTTGGCCGGGCCAAGGAAACTTTCTTTAAGGCAGGAGAAGATTTTGGAGTTTCTTAAGGGTAAGGAAAAGGCGCAGGTGTGGGAGCTGCAGAAGATGCTCCCAGAGCCAGTTACCAAGCGGACGCTTCGGCGAGATATGGATGACCTTATGCACAAAGGAAGGGTGGAAAGGCAAGGGGAGTGGAACGGCGTGGTTTACAAACTTAGACAGTCTAAGGAGGAATTGGCAAACTAGGCCGGGCCAAGGTGTGGATAACTTGGCCCGGCCTAGTTTGGTTGCCTAAATGGGAAGGGGTTGATTTTGTGGGGGAAATGTCCTATTATGTCCTAGTACTATATGGAAGAAATTAGAGCGGAATTTAGCAGAATATACGATACGTACAACGGGAAGATCTACCGGTTTATTTACCTTAAAGTGGAGTCCCGGGAAGTGGCAGAAGACCTTGCTTCAGAGGTGTTTTTGGACGCCTGGAAGGCCTTTCAAAAGGGGCAGAACCCCGAACCCAAGATAAAGAACGTGCAGGCGTATCTTTACCAAATAGCCAGGAACGCGGTTTCAGACCACCACACCTCAAAGAAGTTTAAAACCGTATCGGTTGAAGGGCATATGGATATTCAGGATACGGGAGACCCTGTGGAGGAGCAGGCAGCAATTAGTATTGAAATAGAGCGGGTGAGGGGGGTTTTAAAGACCTTGAAAGACGAGTACCAGGACCTTATCATCTGGAAGTACTTGGATGAGCTCACGTACCCTGAAATAGCCCAAATAACGGGCAAAACCGAGGATACGCTGCGCGTGAACATGCACAGGGCTATGCAGGCCCTAAAAGGCAGGCTGGAACCAGGTGTAACGCCAGAGCCGGTTTTGGGGACATAGATATACTGAGACCAACTATGGTTGAGGTCAAACCTCTACAGCGTAATGCCCAGTCGAGGTTCGACCTCTACAACGTATGCGGGAAAAAGACATTATCGCAAAATTCACTATTCTAAAGCAAATTGAGCCCAGACAAGAATGGGTGCGTTTGACTAAACAAAGGATAATGGGAGTACCGATACATGAGCGTTTCGGCTTTATTGATATCGTGTCCTATCCTTCATTCTTCAGGATTTCCAACCTGTCCTATCTGGTTAGGAAGCCGGCATTTGCCTTGGCAGCCTTTATATTGCTTTTGGCAGGAGGCGTTGCCTTGCAGGTGACCAACCAGAAACTCCAGAACGGCCTTTCTTTGGCAGAAGAGGAGTACCAAGACACCTTGGCGAGTTTGGAACTTGCCCAGGCGCAGCTGCAAGAATTGAGAGTTGCGGTTGAAGATAACGATACCGAGAAGGTATCGCTTGCCGTAAAGAGTTTTGAAGAGCGGAACGCCCAGGCCTCAAAAGACTTTGTGAAGCTTGTGGAAAACTCATCTAAAAAGGCTTTACAGGCAGGCATGAAGCTAGTACAATTGCAAAAAGAGAAATCTCAGCTGGAGAGAGTTTTAGGCACGACTCTTGGGGAAGAAAAGAACGAAGAATTGGAAAACGCGACAAAGACTCTGATCGAACAGGAGCTTTCTGATTTGGAAAATCGAACGTTAACCGAAGAACAGCAGCAGCTTTTCGCGGAGGCAAAGGCAGCTTACGACGATGCTGATTACGCGACTGCCCTGGAAAAAGTCTGGATGCTGTCCCAATAATTATTTTGATACCGAATAAAGAAAATCGGTCCAAAGGTCGAAACTCAGTTAGTTAAAAGGTCATTCGATTAAATTCAAGAAATTGAGAATTACAAAATGAGTCAATTACGAAAGATTATCTTAACTGCAACGATTGCGGTTGTGGCTGTGGGAGTTGTAGTGCCCGGCGGCTCTGCTTCAGCAGTAACTGCTGACGAGCTCCAGGCGCAGATCACCGCCCTTTTGGCGCAATTGCAGTCATTGCAGTCTCAGTTAGCGCAAGTAGGCGGCACGCCCAGCGCAGGAACAGGAGCTTGTGCAGGAATATCCTTCACAAGAAACTTGGCTGTTGGAAGCTCTGGAACCGATGTCAAATGCTTGCAGTCGATCCTGAACCAGTCTGCTGACACGCAAGTGGCAGCTTCTGGAGTGGGTTCGGCAGGGAGCGAAACTGTGTACTTTGGTAACCTTACCAAAGCCGCAGTAGTGAAGTTCCAGAACAAGTATGCTGCTGAAATCTTGGCTCCTGTTGGATTATCCGCAGGAACAGGATTTGTAGGAGCATCAACACGAGCGAAATTAAACACGATGGTTGGAGCAGCGCCTTCACCGACGCCCACCCCAACCCCCGGAACGCCTCCACCTCCTCCAGTAACTACTGGAATATTCATGGTGTCGTTGGCTTCCGACACTGCAGCAGCAGGGACTGTTGTTGACGGGCAAGGACTTGCCCCATTGGCAAAGTTTGTCTTCAGCAACGGAACAAGCAGCGCGGTGACGGTAACAAACCTGAAGTTGAAGAGGTTGGGAGTATCAGCAGACGCGTCCCTTACGAACATTTATTTGTTCGACGGTGCACAGCGCTTGACTGATTCAGCAACCGTTTCTTCGGGTGTCATTACCTTCAACGCAAGCAACGGAATTTTCGCGGTTCCCGCGAACAGCTCCAAAACCATTACGGCAGGGGCTGACATTGACGGAACAAGCGGAGAAACTGTTGGACTCGGAATTACCGCAGCTTCTGACATTACTGCTTCAGCCGCAGTTTCAGGAGTATTCCCATTGAACGGGAACCTCATGACTTTGGCTACGGCAACATTGGCAGGAGTGCAATTCGCGGTAGATGCCAGCACAACGCCTGGTACGAATACCGATCTTAATCCCCAGAACGACCTTACGGTTTGGCAGAACGCGGTTCAAATCACCTCGAGAGCCGTGGACTTCAGCAGAATTGCTTTCCGCAACATTGGAAGCGTGGATTCAGACGATCTTCAGAACTTCCGCTTCTACATAGACGGAGTGCAGGTTGGGAACGCGATTCCCCTGCTTGACGCAAACGGCTACGTGACGTTCGACACCACTGCAACTCCAAAGAGATTGGAGACTGGAACAAGAACCTTCAAACTCGTTGCCGACATTATTGGCGGGTCTTCAAAGACCTTCCGCTTCTCCGTAAGGGTAGCGGCAGACGCCACTATGGTTGACACGCAGTATGGAGTGAACGTACTGGCAACAGAGGCAAGCTCTGGTTCATTCCCTGTACAAGCAGGGCAGCAAACCATTGCTTCTGGAACCATCACCTTCACAAAGAAGTCAACTTCTTTGTCGGGTGATGTGGTAGATTCAGCTTCCGCAGTGGCTTTGGCCACCTTTGAAGTAAAGGCGGCAGGTGAGCCCGTGAAGATCGAGACATTGAGAGTTTCGATCTCAGCAACAGACTCTGCAGACGCAGCAACGACTGATGTAGATGAGTTGCGCAACGGCCAGTTGTATGCCAACGGCGTGCAGGTAGGTTCAACGGCAGACATCTTTGAGGATTCCCACACAACTACGTACACAACGTACAACCTGGGAAGCTCTTTGATAGTCAACCCCGGATCTCCTGTAGAGCTTGTTGTGAGAGCAGACATCTTTGATTCAGATGGAACCAACGACATTGACGCAGGTGACAAGTTGAGAATAAACATCGAAGGAGCTTCAGATCTTGACAACGCCATTGGTACGATTTCCGGAGCCACCATTGACGCTCCTGGATCAGATTCGAACGGAAACTTTGTTTCCGTCGCGACTGGAGGATTGACCCTGTCTAAGTACACGGCATTCCCCAACACGACCTACGTGCTTCCGTTGTCAGAGAAGAAATTGGGACACTTCGTGATGAGCGCCAACACGACAGAAGCAGTGAACTTAAACACAATCACTATTGACTACGTGACTGGCGACGACACGAACCTTACCAACCTCTTCGTGAAGTTCGGCCCCGCAGGCAGCTTGCAGACAACCGCGGCCAAGTCAACCGTTTCCACGACCGATAGCGGAGACGTTAACAGCCAAGGGAACGACTTCTCGGTGAACTACACTATGCCTATAGGGCAGAGCCTTCACCTTGAGGTGTACGGTAACGTTTCAAGCGCTGAAACCGAAACGATCGTACGCGTGAACATGCAGGTCACAGGAGTGACCGCGAGTTCAGCCACGACAGTCTACGGAACAGGTTCTGCCGCGGCAACAAGAGTAGAAGGCCAGACCATTACCTACGGGAGTGGAACCTTCACCGTTGCCAAAGATGGAACCTCTCCGTCCGACGCATTGGTAGCAGGCAATCAGACAGCAACGAATGCCAGATTCAAGTTCACCGCGCAGAATGAAAGCTTCACTCTGACCGAACTGTTCTTGAAGCTTGCAAGCGGCAAATCAGCCGCGGTTGATTCGGCGATCCTGAAAGACGGCTCTACGGTGTTGGCTACTCTGCCGTTTGGTACGAACGCCGATTCAGACAGCAACAACGTTACCGACAGCGTAGCGTTTACCGGATTGACTGTCGTGGTTCCTGCCAACTCAAGCAAAGTGCTTACAGTTGACTTAGACCTCGCAGACGTGTCTACGAACTTCAGCACCACAGGACTCGCGCTTCAGCTCACTGTAGACGAGATGAAGTTCTTGAGCTCTGCTGGGACTGAAACCACAGACGCCACTCCTGGGATTGGAGGCACCAACCCAGCCGGAAACACCCAGATCGTGTTCAAGGGATATCCTTTGATCACGTCTGACAATGCCGGCTTGAGCGGAACCTTCACGAACCTCTCCACAACCGATCTGTACAAGTGGAAAGTAAAGGCGACCGGTGGCAGCCTTGCGATCAAGCAATTCAAGTTCGCGGTTTCCTTCACTGATGTGAACACGCAGGACTTGAAGGTTGACCAATTCACGCTCTTCAAAGGCGCATTGAACATCACGGGTGACGTGACGATGCGAGAAGAAAGCGGGAACAGCGTTGAGTCAACTACGCACTCGGTGAGTGAAAGTACTGACGGAGCAGACGTACTCTTCATCGCATGGGATGACGACAAGGAAGACACGATTGGATCTGGAGAAGAAGTGACGTACACCCTTAAGGGCGTACCCGCAGGCTTCAACAGCGTATCCGGTTCAAAAGACAGTGTCGCCTTCACCCTTGTTGCAGACAATGAAGAATCTGCCGGCGTAGTGAGGAAGTTCATCGCGAGAGACGCGACCCTCAACACGCTTGAG
>Ga0155132_119_pt1 | contig 27675 bp, 34 predicted proteins | sample RifCSPhighO2_01_FD_106100 | JGI IMG/M metagenome (GOLD analysis project Ga0155132, IMG submission 106100) | Candidatus Wildermuthbacteria bacterium RIFCSPHIGHO2_01_FULL_48_25 | reverse complement strand
CATACGCTGTCTCCACGCGCTGAAGATACCGAGAAACACCAACTTCGGATTTCTCTTGTATCAACAAATGAAAATGATTTGGCATGATAGCAAACCCGTTAAGCTCAACTATTTTGTGCGAGATAACATCTTTGGTAACTTCAGAAGAAATATCAAAAGTTGCATGTTTAATAAAGTGAGAAACTTGTCTTTCTAGACGACGGAAAGATACTGGGGCTTGACAATAAAGTATAAGAAATAAAAATCGTATGAAATCCTTTTCGCTCAGAAAAATTCGTCTTTGGTCATTGCTCCTATTGCAAATATGATAGTACTCTCCTGGAGAGAATTTAAATTTTCTTATCATATTGCTTCATTCTATCATATCGCGCGGCAATGGTCGACGTCGGACGTCGACCACTTAGAGGGAGGCTCTGCGAAGCAAGACGGCGTTGATGGCGACGATAACCGTGCTTAAAGACATGAATACCGCTGCCAAGGCTGGCTGCAGGAATATTCCTTGAGAAGCTAAAACGCCCGCTGCCAAGGGCAAAGCTACCACATTATACCCTGTTGCCCAGAACAGATTCTGGAGCATTTTGCTGTATGTCAGCTTTGAGAGCCGAATAATCTTGGCAACATCTCTTGGGTCGTTGCGCACCAGAATAATGCCTGCTGATTCAATGGCAACGTTTGTTCCCGCACCAATAGCGATTCCCAAGTCTGCTTGAGTCAAAGCTGGAGCATCATTCACCCCGTCCCCCACCATTGCAACCTTCAATCCCCTTTCCTGCAAGAGCTTTACCTTGGCAGACTTGTCTTGCGGAAGAACTCTGGCAAAATACTCGTCTATTCCAAGCTCCTTTGCAACCCATGAGGCAACGCTTTCTGCGTCACCCGTAATCATTGCTATCTTCACTCCCATAGACTTTAGCTTCTGCACGGCTTCTCTTGATTCTTCCCGTATTTTGTCGGCAAGCGTAATATCCCCAATTTTCTCATTTCCCTTGACCACAGACACCGTTGTTTCAGCTCCTGCCGATTCGCTCCCTTCTACCCGATACTCAACGCCTTCAACAGTTGCCTTTGCTCCTTTTCCTGTAATACTTTGGAAATCCTGCGCGTCCAATAGTTTCAAACCACGCCTTTGTGCTTCTTCAACAATTGCCTTTGCAACCACGTGTTCAGATCGCGCGTCTACAGACGCGGCTAATTGCAAAACAGAATCCTCTGCGCGGGTAACTCCATAGGAACCCGTGGTAAGCGTGCCTGTTTTATCGAAAAGAACGATATCAATGTTCCTTGCAAGCTCCAAAGAAAGGCGCTGGCGCACCAGGAACCCGCCTCTTGCCGCCAACGTGGTGGATATGGAGGCAACGAGAGGTATTGCGAGGCCTAAAGCATGCGGACAGGCAATAACAAGTACTGCAACCAATCTTTCCACCGCGAACGCGAATCCTTCTTCTTGCGAAAACCAAAAAAGGAACGTTGCGGTTCCCAAAGTAATAGCAATAATAGTAAGAAGAAACGCAGCTTTGTCTGAAAGGAGTTGAAGTTTTGATTTTGATGCCTGCGCTTCCTGTACAAGCCGCATGATTCCCGCGAGAAACGTGTTCTTCCCTATCTTCGTGACCTCAACTTTCAAACTGCCAGTTCCATTGACGGTTCCCGCGATCACTTCGCTTCCCGTGTTTTTCGATACGGGTTTTGATTCTCCTGTTATCATAGACTCGTTGACCTCAGAATCCCCTTCAACAACTTTTCCGTCTGCGGGAACTCTGCTTCCAGGCCGCACCAACAGAACATCTCTAAGCTGAAGTTTCTCTAAGGGCACGGATTCCGTTGTTTCTCCTCTCACAACCTCTGCAGTGTCAGGAAGAAGCTTTGAGAGCTCTTTTAAAGCACCCTGCGCTCCGCTCACAGCCCGCATCTCGATCCAATGGCCAAGCAGCATAATGGTTATCAAGGTAGTCAACTCCCAGAATAAAGAGTCACCTCTGCCCGTGAGGACTACTGCAACGCTATATGTATACGCAACGCCGATTGCCAGAGCAATGAGCGTCATCATGCCAGGACTTCTTCCCCTCAACTCTCTCCAGGCAGAGGAAATAAAAACCCAACCACCGTAGAAAAATACAATACTGCCGAGGATGAGAGGAATAAAAGGTTCATCCCTCAATAGAATAACGGGAACAGTCAAAGCAAAACTCACCCAGAACTTCTTTAGAAAATCCTGGGTTACGTGCCCCGTGTGCCTGTCGTGTGTTCCAGAGTTCCTGCCTAAGCGAAGCTTAGGACTCTGTCCTAAGCTTCGCTTAGGCACAGTTTTCAACTTAACCAAACTCATCCCGCACTCCGGACACATGCCAGGGCCTTCCTGCCGTACCTCAGGATGCATGGGACAGGTATACATGGGAAAGGGTTATTTTTTGAGAAAGAATCCTCGAAGGGTCTTTGAACTGTAATACAGAGCGAACAGAAAATTCAGCGAAAGAAAGACGGCGAGCAGGAGCAGAACATTCCGATGCCAGTCAACGTGGCCGGGCACCGCGTACAAAAGCACCGAATACAGGCCAAACCCTACCACGGCAATCGCGGAAACGCATGTTTGCAAGAACGCAACCAGTTTCTGGGTTGGGCTTATTAAGCCAGCAAGAACTCCAAGCCCCACGACCACGAACAACGGAAGAAAAGCCAGGGGTGCGAACAGATGAGAAAAGAGCGGAGTTGCGAGAAGAATCACAACCGCGCCTACGAGAAACAGTTTTCTCACGGTATCCCCATAGTAATGGGGCAGTACCGCCCGATATCCCTTTACGTTGTTTCCTTCGCCTGGTTCCATATTATTGAAGCGCCTGGTCAATCGCCGCCTTCAGGGTTGCGTACGGAACCGCGCCCTTTACGGGAATACCGTTCACATAGCTTCCCGGAGTACCTGTTACACCTGCTCTCAATCCCTGCTGATAGTCCTGCTCTACCTTGTCTTCGTATGTTCTTTGGGAAACGCACGTGTCATATTTAGCAATATCCATTCCAAGACTCTCCGCAACCTCCCGATAGAGAGTAGAACCTATACGGTCCTGCTCCTCAAATACCTTGTCTGCAAAAGCCCAGAATCCCTCATCTCCTTTTTGTTTCCAGACGCACTCAGCGGCTTCTGCAGCGGGCCTTGCTTCGGGATGAATGTTATCTAATGGGAAGTGCTTGTAGACCCACCGGATCGTATCCCCGTATTCCTCCAGGGCCTGCTGAACTGTTGGATGGAAACTCCTGCAAAACGGGCACTGAAGATCCGAAAACTCCACTAACGTTACCTCTGCGTCGGGATTTCCTCGGATATGGTCTTGTTCCGTAATGGTGAACTCCACGCGCGAACCATCGATAACGGGAGGGTTCACCGTGTTCCCTGTTCCCCCTTTTTGCATGTTGGCGCTGTACACCAAAGAACCCCCGATAACAAATGCCGCGATAAGAATGGCCGCGGGAAGGTAGAAATTCTTGTCTGTTGATTTTTCGTCTGCCATAGAAAAGAAAAGTTATGTGTTATGCGTGCGACTTTACGTATTCATAGGCAGAAGTTGCGGCAACCGCTCCCATGGCTGAGGCCGTAATATCCTGCTTGAAGCTTCCAAAGTGGTTCGTGGCGTCTCCTGCCGCGAATACGCCATGAACATTCGTTTTCATTCCGTTATCCACCATCATATACCCTTTCTGGTCTGTTTCAACACCCAATTGTTTCGCAAGGGTCGTGTCGGGGTCAAATCCAATCTCAATAAACACGCCGTCTATCACCAGATCATCCAGCTCCTTCCCAGCTTCATGCTTCGAGCTTGAAAGAACCAGTTTTTCTAACATCTTCTCGCCCACGATCTCTTTGACCTCGTGTTCAAGTAAAACCTCCACCTTATTTCCAAGCTTTTTCATCTGCTCCAGGTTAATGGGTTCCGCAATGACCTCTTTATTGCGAACAATAAGATAAATTTTGTCAGCATACTCTGCTAAAAAGTTCACTCCTTTAACCGATGAATCCCCTCCACCCACCATGGCAACTTTCTTTCCTCCGTACAAAGGGCCGTCACACGTCCAGCAATAGTGCACTCCTTTGCCTACAAGCTCTTTTTCATTGGGAAGGTCAAGATGCCTTCTTTGAGAACCGATTGCCAATATGACTGTTCCAGCTTCAAAGGTTTCCTTCTCGGTTTTCACGGCAAAACCTTTATTGTCCTTTTCAATAGAAACTACTCTTCCCTCTTTGAGTTCAGCTCCAACCAATTCTACCTGTTTTTTCATGGTGAGCATGAAATCGCCTCCATCAATACTAATAATCCCGGGATAGTTCTCGATTTTACCGGCAGTTGAGGTTTCTCCCCCAAACTCTCCCGCGATAACCAGCGTCTTCATAGCATAGCGCCTTGCGTACAAAGCCGCAGACAGCCCCGCTGCTCCCGAACCCACGATAATGAGATCGTATTTCATCGCTGCTATTATACCTCCTTTAAAAGATTATTCCAATTTAATATCCGTGAAAATGGTTGCGTCGCGCATCTCGCGCACAATGCGCGCCGGGGTTTCAGCAAGCATACCTTCTTCTGCAAGAACTCGTTCCAGGGCGTTGCGCTTCTCTTCTCCTACCATAAACACCACTGAATGGTCTACCCACTCTCTCAAGAAAGGAAGTGTTGCGGTTGCGCGATGCGAATACACGCTCTTCCCCTTCGCCTCATATTCTACCATTGGCTTGTCTTTGTTTTCGAACAGCTCCCGGAACACTTCAGAGTTCTCGGGAAAAGGAAGTATTCCTGCGGTGTGGCCGTCTTCCCCCACTCCCTGGGTAATAATAACTTTTCTTAAGGAAGTGTTTCCTTTCAGCTCCACAAACGGCACGTCTCGCGCCTGCAACATCGTATAAAAAGGAGTTGCCTTAAACTGCTCGCTGTTGCTGTCCTTCGATTCCACATCCAATCGTTCGTCAAGCACTCCCAAGGCAAGGTCCTTTGGAAGAGAATTTGCATCGATCTCGTCAAGCAGCTGCAAGGCAGAACCCCCTGAAGATAAAAAAAGGACTGGCACGTGCTGATGGCTCAAAAAAAGCTGGTTCAACTTCTTGCCCGCGCTTTTCTTTGCCTCTTCCTTGGTTTTGCACCGCACCACTTCCATCATATCTTGTGCCCGCCAAACACGGCTCGCAATGTGGAAAGGATTTTGCCCGTGAAACTCGGTTTCTTTGCAGACTGCACTCGGAACCTAAATGATTCTTCAATAACAGGAGCAGAAACCTTCAGTTGCTTTGCGGTTTTCACGGTCCATTCCCCTTCTCCCGTATGTGAAACCTTGGTGCTCGCCCTTCTTAAATCCTCCCCGTACAGCCGAAATCCTTCTTCAAGCCACCCCACCAATCGAGAAGTGATAATACTGTTTCTGTTGTACGCCCTTGCAACATCCTGCAAACGGAACTTGAAAGGAGATTTCTTCAAAACCGCGAATCCTTCTGCCAAGGCCTGCATCATGCCGTACTCAATGCCATTGTGCACCATTTTCGCGAAATGCCCTGCCCCTGATTTTCCCATGTACCCTGCCTGTGTATCAGACAAATCACTCAACAAAGGACGAACCTTTGTATACGCGCTCTTGTCCCCACCTACCATAATTGCAAACTTTCCAGCTTCAATGGATACGGGCCCGCCAGAAACTCCCACATCAAGAAAAGAGATGCCTTTCCGCGCGAGCTTGGCTCCGCGCTTCAGGGAATCTTTGTAAAAGGAATTTCCTCCGTCAACCACAGTATCTCCTTTCTGTAAAAAAAGGATGAGCTTCCCTAATACTTCATCTACTGGTTTTCCTGCGGGAACCATGAGCCACACAACTCGCGGTTGCTTCAGCTTTAACGCCAACTCTTTTAAGTTTTGTGCACTTCCTCCTATTTTATCAAACGTAACAACTCTCCACCCCCTTTTCTGGAGTCGTTGCACCATGGGCTTTCCCATTTTCCCCAAACCTATAAATCCTAATTCCTTTCTCATGCAGGAGTAGTGCCAGGTTTATACATCTTGAGCGAAACTTTGTTCTCTTGCCAGGAACGTAAGATAGGGTCTACGAACTTCCATTCTGCCATTATTTCCTCGGTGCTCACGAACTGCGTCTGGTCGCCCTGAATACAATTGAGCAGTAAGCGCTCGTAGGCATCCGCGAACTCCTCTTCCTGAAACGCTTCCCGGTAATCGAACGAAAGCGCGCGCTCTTCAATTTCCATACCATGCCCCGGCTTTCGCGCCCACAAACTCAAGGTAATGCCCTCTTTGGGCTGGATAAAGTAATGAAGGATATTCTTGTAGTGCTTCCCTGGCTCCTGCGGGCACAGGCACGGCGTGGGGTGCTTAAATACCACATGCACCTCCACTCGGTCTTCTGTCATTGCTTTTCCGCTCTCCAAGGTAATGGGAACTCCTTTCCATTGGCTGGCTTCAAGAAACGCCTGGATTTTAAAATACGTTTCGGTTGTGGAATCCGGGCGCACGTTCTTTTCGCTTGTGTATCCTTCGTACTGCGCTCGCACGGTGTTTTCTTCAACATCCTTTCCTTTCAATATCCTCAAAGAACGCAATATATTGCCACGCGCTTTCCTAATAGCGTCTCCCTCAAAGCTCGCGGGACTTTCCATGGTAAAGAGCGCGAGCAGCTGCAACAAATGGTTCTGCCCCACGTCACGCAGAGCGCCAATACCGTCGTAGAACATGCCGCGCTCCCCAATACTTCCCTTCTCAAGGAGTTTTATCGTTATGGATTCAATGCCTTTGTTGTTCCAGGAATCCTGCAAAAAAGCATTGGAAAAGCGAAACGCTAAAATGTTCTGCACCGTGTCTTTCCCTAGGTAATGGTCAATACGATAGATTTGCTCCTCTTTGAAGAGTTTGCCCAGCATGCGGTCGAGCTCTTCCGCGGTTTCCAAATCCTTTCCAAAAGGTTTTTCCACGATAACCCTGGTCCACCCCTCTTTAGGGCTGCAAGGTTTTGTTAATCCAGACTCTGCCAGCTTCTCAAACAGGATTTTGTAATACTGGGGAGAAGCCGCGATGTAGAACAGTTTGTTTGAGCATACCTGCCACTCCCCATCTTTCATGCCAAGAAACGTGGACAATTTCTCGTATCCTTGTTTTTCCTCAAACAATCCTTGCTGGTACACGAAAAACTTGGAAAACTCTCCGTTCCCTCCCACGGTTTTGGCAATCCACGCCTGGAACTCTTCATTGGAAAGTTCCTGGCGCGAAAACCCCACCACCTGAAACAGTTCGGGCAGCTGCTTTTCCTTATACAAATGGAAAAGCGCCGGTGCAAGTTTCCGCTGCATCAAGTCACCGGTTGCGCCAAAGATAACGAATACCGTAGGAAGGAGATTCTTCATAGGTACTCAAGTAACGATTCGTAGTTGATGAAATCAAAAAGCTGGTAGAAGTAGGCAATCCAGATATTGAAGCTGTCTGTTACCATGAAAATACCCAGGGTTATCAAAAAGATACCTCCAATAATAGAAACAAAACGTAGGTATCCCGCGAGCCTCGCGAAGTGCTGGGAGGCCCAGCCAATGGCAAGAGCTGTTGCGAGGAATGGAAGAGCCAATCCCAGTGAAAACACCGAAAGTAACAATGCCCCGGTCACAACAGTCGCGGTGGAAGCCGCGAGCGTAAGTACGGTGCCTAGAATGGGCCCCACACACGGGCTCCAGCCGAACGCGAACGTGCTGCCGAATATGAGGGAACTCAAAGCAGTTCCTGGTTTCAACTTATTCAACCCCGCAACTTGGCGTTCTGGCAGTAAGAAACGAAACAAGGGAAACGTGGGAGCCAGAAGGAATACGCCAAAAAGAATAACGAAAATGCCCCCGATTCTTGTGAGTAAAAAGCGGTACTCGAGCAGTGCCGCGCCTCCCAAACCGAACAGGCTTCCCAAGACAATGAACACCGAGCTGAAACCTACCATATATAGAACGCCATTCACAAAAATTTTGCGTCTCGCCCTTGCTCTGGTTTCGGGATTCTTGAGCTCTTCTGCTGAAGCTCCGCTGATAAAACTCAAATACCCCGGCACCAGAGGAAGGGTGCAAGGGGCTAAGAACGTGAGGATGCCTGCAACAAATGCGGGAATAACAAAAGCGGAGGCATCCATGATGCTACTGTATGCCGAGTAATTGAGAAACCTTGGCCTTGTCGAATCCAATAACTACCTGGCCGTCTACATCAATGACGGGAACCGCGAGCACGCCGGATTTCTTGACCATGTCGTCCCGTGCCTGGGTGTCCTTGGCGACATCCTTCTCTTCGTATCCGACATTGTTCTCCTGAAAGAACGCTTTTGCCGCCTTGCAGTACACGCACGCTGGGGTTGTGTAGAGTATTACCTTTGCCATATGCCTTGATTATACCCTGTCTCCCAAGAAAAACAAACCCCGCCCGGTCGAATGACGGGGCGGGGCAAGATGTCTCTGTTACGCAGCGGGGCTACACTCTTTGCATTCACTGCACGAACCTTCGTGCTCGTGGCTGCACGCGGAACACGCGCCCTGCGCCTTAATTTCTTGGTCCATATTCGCTTTCAATCTGTTTAAGCTTGTAGGCGACCTTTGGCCGAACAAGTTGCATTATATCCCGCCCCAAGGAGGCTGTCAACGTAATATTTTGGAATGCGACCTTTCGCTCCAGATATGACTGACGACGCTTCTTCCTGCTTCTTACAAGGAAAAGAACTCCCTCTTGAAAGTTTCCCATATCTATGCTAATTTTGAGAGCGGTACACTACACATTTTAGGAGGAAAAGACGCGATGCCACTTTCAGAAATTGATGTGAGACTTATTCGCGAGCTCAGGAACTCGAGTGTGCTCCAGGACGTTGCAGACGATCGTCTACAGCAGGCAAACGGGGTTATCCTCGTAGTCTGTGGAGACGGCGACGAGATTCCAGAACTCTTGGAGTTTGTAAAGCTTCGCCTGAATTCCCAAGGCCTTCCGGCGCGAACTCATCTCATCGCGCTGAATGGTGGAGCGCTTCGGATCCCCAGGAATTCCCCGGTAAACTCCTGGAACGAAGGAGAAATGGTCCTGCAAGAGATTCGGGATGCAATGGTACTCAAGGGAATCCGTACCGTAAACATTTATGCGCATGCGCCCTGCGGGAAAGCTCGCGTTGCGGGATTCTCCATTATCCGCGTCGTTGAGGTGCTCCTGGATGCAGGAGAACGCATACGCCGCGAAATCCGAGACTGTAATGTCGCATCGTTCCTGCATATAGACCGTGGGGACAGACGCACGTACTACGTCTCCGAAAAAGCCTGGTGTGCCTGGCACCAAAACCCGGTTCTCACTGTTCCCGTAACGTAGTGTTCCAAAAAAACCAAAGCCGCAGTCGAACATTGTTCTTCTGCGGCCTTTTTCTTTACAGCGCAATGGTTTCTCCCGAGAGTTTCGCGAGATACTTCTCCACGGGCTGGGAAAACTCTTTTTTCAAAAAGGCCTCTGCCTTTTCAAGTTCCTGGTTCTGAGCCTCCTGTTCGGTTGAAAAGTCTCCAAAGGCAACACTCCCTCCGTATGCTCCGCAGTCCTCGTGCTGAATAAGAATGAAAACCTCGGGTTTATGAAGTTTATTTGAAATGCGTATCTGTTCCAGTATGAAATTATTGTCTTCAATGGCGCTCACCAAACTCTTCACTCCTCCTGCAACCGAAACCAGGTCATATGAATCCCCAAACTTCCCTTCCAGGAATTCAGCAAGGCTTTTCCTGAACCGAAAGTCAATACAGTGCAGCACCAAGGCTTTGCAGGTATGCTGTTCCATACTTAGAAGCTCACGAGCGCGACTACTTCTCCGCCAGTTGGCGGATTCGTTTTGACCTCCAGCACTCCCCCTGCAATGGGAATGGTCTGCTCTTCTGCGTTCTCCTTTTTCAAAACGAGATTCCCCTCTTTGAGCAGGGTGATCAAAGGAACATGGTCTGCCAGCACCTGCAATTCCCCAGTTTGGCTTGGGACCGTCAAAGCCTGGGCTTGGCCTTTGTAAATTTCCCTATCTATGGCGAGTATTGAGAGTTGGAACGTCATGATCTGGTTTTCTTGGCCCGACCAAGTTATCCACAACTTGGTCGGGCCAAGGAGAACTAAACTTCGCTAATACTACCCTTGAGGTAGAACGCTGCTTCGTCTTTTGCGTCATGCTTTCCTTCGATTATTTCCTTGAACCCCTGAATGGTGTCTTCTCTCGACACATACTTTCCTTCCCTTCCGGTAAAAGTTTGGGCAACCGAGAAGGGTTGCGAAAGGAATCGCTGGATTCTCCGTGCGCGAGCCACGGTGAGCTTGTCTTCATCAGACAATTCTTCCATGCCCAGAATGGCAATAATGTCTTGCAGTTCTTTGTAGCGCTGGAGAATGCGCACAACTTCTCTCGCAACTTTGTAATGCTCTTCTCCCACAATGCGGGGGTCTAAAGCAGTGGAGCGAGAAGTCAACGGGTCAACAGCGGGGTAAATACCCAAAGAAGCCAATTCGCGGGAAAGCACAATGGTGGAGTCCAAGTGCGAGAACGTGGTTGCGGGAGCAGGGTCTGTAATGTCGTCCGCGGGAACGTAAATTGCCTGCACCGAAGTAATGGAACCGTTCTTGGTTGAGGTGATGCGCTCTTGCAGCGCTCCCATGTCTGTAGCAAGGGTTGGCTGGTATCCAACAGCTGAAGGCATTCTGCCCAACAATACAGAAACCTCGCTTCCTGCTTGCACGAAACGGAAGATGTTGTCGATAAACAACAGAACGTCTTTTCGCTTCTCGTCGCGAAAGTATTCGGCAAAGGTAAGGCCTGCCAGAGCGGTTCTAAATCTTGCTCCCGGAACCTCGTTCATCTGCCCGAACACGAGCACTGTGTTTTTGAGCACCCCAGACTCTTTCATTTCATGATACAAATCGTTTCCTTCTCTGGTTCTCTCTCCCACTCCCGCGAACACCGAGTATCCTCCGTGCTCTTTAGCGGTATTGTGAATAAGTTCTTGAAGCAACACGGTTTTCCCCACTCCTGCTCCACCGAACAGCCCAACTTTCCCTCCTTTCAAGAAAGGAGAAAGCAAATCAATGACTTTGATACCTGTTTCAAAAAGCTCGGGCTCCACTTTCTGGTGCGAAAGCTCAGGAGCTTTCGCGTGAATGGAAGATCTCTTGAATTCCCCTTCCAAGGGCTTCAATCCGTCAATGGTTTCTCCTAACATATTGAACATCCTTCCCAGCACTTTCTCCCCAACTGGGAGGGAAATAGGGGAACCAGAATCAACTACTTCTGTTTTTCTCCTCAAGCCCTCGGTAGAATTCATCGCAACAGTGCGAACGCGGTTCCCTCCCAAGTGCTGGGCTACTTCCAAAACCACATCCCTCTTCGAGCCTGAAGGCTCTTCAGAGCCTGAACGGCCTGCCTCCTGCTTTACCAGAAGAGCGTTCTTCAACGCGGGAAGCTGTTTTTCGAACTCCACATCCACGACCGGACCCATGATTTGTATTATCTTTCCTATATTCATAGAGTAACGTGATTTATGCGGATAATGCGTTGGCTGCTCCCGTGACCTCCGAGAGTTCCTGGGTAATGGCTGATTGGCGCGCCTTGTTCAACTCCAAAGTCAAACTTTCCAATAAGTCTGCCGCGTTCTCGGTCGCGTTCTTCATCGCGACCATTCGCGAAGAATGCTCAGACGCGTTTGACTCGAACAGAAAGTGCAGAATGGCCACTCTCACCAGTTCCTCGGAAACCCTTTCAAAGATTTCTTTTGAAGAGGGCTCCAAAACGTAGTCAACGTGATTCACGGGCTCCTGCGACAGCTCTTTTGGGTCTAAGGGAAGGAGCTGGCGGAACTGAGCGTGATTTATCAGGGCTGACACGAATTGGGTTGAGCAGAATACCACTTCTTTGTAGGTCTTTGAGGCATACGCGTTCAATACCCAATCTGCCAAGGGCCTGGCGTCTTCCAATCCCACAATATCCGAGAAGCGCAAAAAGGAAGTTGTCACAGGGATGCTTCGGTTCAAAAAGAAGTCGTGCGCCTTTTTCCCCACTGCCGCAACTTCTACTGCTTCCCCGTTCTTCTGGTATTCCTGGGCTTTTTCCAAAGACAAGCGCAAGACCGCGCTGTTAAAACTGCCAGACAATCCTTTGTCGCTTGTAACCACCACCAAGCATACTTTTCCTTCTGTTCGTTCTTGCCAGAGCGTTCCCTCTTGCTCGCGCAAGGAAGCCAAGGCAACAATGCGGGAAAGCAACGAAAGGGCATGCTTCGCGTACGGACGCGCTTTGAGAGCCCTGTCTTGGGCTTTTCTCATTTTGGTCGCGGCAACAAGCTCCATGGCTCTCGTCATTTGTTTAATATTCGAGGTTGCCTGTATTTTGCTTTTAAGCTGTCTTTTGGAAATCATGGTGAAGTTCTTCTGCTACCTTTTGAAGATTTTCTTGGATGTTTTCGTCAAAGTCTTTTGTGTCGCGTATGGTTTTCAAAACGTCCGGGTGAAGATTGCGCAGCTGTTCAAGCAACTTTGCCTCAAACTCACGAACTTTCTCCAAAGGAATGGTATCAACCAATCCCGAGGTCGCGGCAAACAGCACGCAGACCTGTTCCTCCATAGGAAGCACGGAATACTGGTTTTGTTTCAGTATTTCCATTAGTCGAGAACCGTGCTCGATCTTCTTTCTGGTTGCCTCATCCAATTCCTGGCTGAATTGCACAAAGGCCGCCAGTTCCTGGAACTGGGCAAGTTCAAGCTTTAACTTTGAAGCCACTTTCTTCATGGCTTTGGTCTGCGCCGAAGAACCAACGCGGGAAACCGAAAGCCCAATGTTCACCGCGGGCCGCTGGCCCTTGGAGAACAAATCGGTTTCAAGATAGATCTGGCCGTCTGTGATGGAAATAACGTTGGTGGGGATGTAGGCAGAAATATCGCCGAGCTGAGTCTCCACAATGGGAAGCGCGGTCAAGGAACCTCCTCCCTTTGCCTTTGAAAGCTTTGCCGCTCTTTCTAAAAGTCTTGAGTGAAGGTAGAAAATGTCTCCAGGATACGCCTCTCTTCCGGGAGGCCTTCGCAAGAGCAAAGAAAGTTGACGCCATGCCCAGGCGTGCTTTGAAAGGTCGTCATACAGCACCAAAGCATCCTTTCCTTTGTCGCGGAAGTATTCTCCCATGGAGCATCCGGCAAAAGGAGCGATGAACCACAGGGGCGCGGGGTCTGACGCACCGGCAGCCACCACAGTAGTGTATTCCATGGCTCCTTTTTCCTCGAGTTCCTTTACTAACTGAGCCACTTTGGAAAGCTTTTGCCCAATTGCGACATACACACAGTACGGGCGCGTTTCCTTAGGCTCATTCAACTGATTTAAAATAGTGTCGAGAACCAGAGCTGTTTTCCCAACCTGCCTGTCTCCGATAATAAGTTCCCGCTGGCCTCTTCCAATGGGAATAGCGGCGTCAATAACCTTAATGCCGGTAGCTAAAGAGGTGTTCACCGATTCTCGGTCAATAACAGAAGGGGCTGGCCGCTCCAAGGGCAAAACCGGAACATTCCCATTCAAGGGCCCTTTTCCGTCAATGGGCTGGCCCAGAGGATTCACCACTCTTCCGAGTAATGCCTCACCTACTGGCAAAGAAAGCACCTTTTCTGTGCGCTTCACCACGTCACCCTCCTGAATACCCTCATCCCCTCCCAACACCACGGCTCCTACCGTGTACTCTTCCAAGTTCAACACAACGGCGCTCACCGAGCCCTGTTTGCTCTCAATATCAACCATTTCGGAAAACATGACCTGGGGAAGACCTTCTATCTGCACCACCCCGTCTCCCACGCTCACCACCCTTCCTATCTCCTCTTTTTTGGGGCCCAAGTCTTTGCCTTCCAATTCCTTTTTTAAAATATCGAGGATGAATTCTTTAGCCATGAAGTTGCTTTCGTAGTTTGGATAATGCTGCTTTCACTGTGTTATCAATAACATATTCCTTTCCCAAAAACACTGCCACTCCTCCCACTGCTTCCTTAACAACTTCTTCTTCGTATTGAAATCCTTTCTTCTGGAGCGAGCGCGAAAGCAGTGTTTTCACAGAACCCTGCAAGGGTTTTGCGACAACCACTTTCGCTACTTTTCCTTTGCGCTCCCGCCACAACTCCTTGAACTCCTGCAAAATGGCAGGAAGGTGGCGCAGCTCTCCCCTCTTTTTCACAAGGGTTTTGAAACGACTGACAACTTCCTGATACGATTTCTCAGGAGTTTTTTCCAACACTTCTTTCAATGCCGTTGCGAATACGCGCGATTTCATTACAATTCTTTCATCACTTCTTGTATCATGCGCTCCTCATCCGACTTTTTCAGCGAGCGCTGCAGAATCTTCTCAGCAAACAGCACTGCTCGTGCCCCTATCTCTTCTTTTGCCTCTGCTACCATGCTGGTTTTTTCCCGCTCCAGCCGCTCTTTCGCGGAAAGTAATATATTCTCTTCCCGGTTCTTGGCTTCTGCCAAAATCTTTGCGCCCGATTGCTGGGCCTGCACTTTCGCGCCGCTCACGAGCAACTCCGCTTCTTTTCTCGCCTGCTCCAGTTCCCGATGCCTAGCTTCCATGGTTCGCTGCAGTTCCCGCTCCGCTTTTTCCCGCATTTCAACGCCCTGCGCTATCCGCTGCTTTCTTTCCTCCAAAAACGCGATGAGTTTTTTAAACACGAAGCGATTGAGCAGGAACAAAACAAGCAAAAAGTTCACTGACTGCGCGAGCAGGAGTTTCCAGTTAATACCGAGTTTTTCGAATAGGTCCAGCATTCAGAAGAAAATCACACAAACTTAATGATGAGCGCTACGACAAGAGCGTAAATGGCAATGGCTTCGGCAAAGGCAATAGACAGGATCATTGCTGTCTGCACTTTGTTTGCGGCTTCAGGATTCCTTCCGATCGCTTCCATGCCTTTTCCTGCCAATATACCAATTGCCAGAGCAGGACCCAACGCTCCAACGGCGATGGCAAGCGCTGCTGCTAACGATTTAATTGCTTCTAATTCCATAATAGTTTTTAGTTTTTAGTTACTCTTAATGCTCGACCGTTTCCGTTGCTATTTTCAAAAAGATGAGTGTCAGCATGCTAAACACCAAGGCCTGTATGAATCCTACAAAGAATTCCAAAAGAAAGAAAGGAGAAGGGGCGAGTAATGGCACCAATGTCATGATGATTAAGAGCAGTACTTCTCCCGCGAACACGTTCCCGAACAACCTGAATGAGAATGATAATATTTTGGCAAATTCCGCGATGAATTCCAAGATGCCCACAAAGAATTGAATGGGGCCTTTGGTAAACACAAAGAATTTTGAGAGATGCCCAATCAACCCCAACTTTCGAATACCATACCACTGAATGGCGAACACGGAAATTAAGGCCAGGGCAAGCGTGGTGTTCAAATCGCTGTTCGCGGAACGAAACAAAGGAATCAGCACCTCTTCTCCGTGATGGACTTCTTGAATGCCAAAGGACCCGGTGCCTGGGAGCACTCCGATCCAGTTGTTAAACAGAATAAATAAGAAGAAAGAAGCTACCAAAGGAAAATACCTCTTTGCGGTTTCCCGGTCTCCCAGAATGCCTGTCATGAAGTCGAGAATGGTTTCCACCACGAACTCAACCGCGTTCTGCAGCTTTTGCGGAACAATTCTTAAAGAACGAACCGCGAAAAAACCGCCTCCTACCAAAAGGACAGCGGTTGTAACCGAAAGCACAAAGCTGTTAGTCACAGGAAATCTGAACAATGTCGCGATTATTTCTGGTTTCAATGAAATCTCCATATCCAAATCTAGTTAGCATACACCTACCAAGCATATTTGTAAAGACTGTGGAAAAATTGACAAAACGTAGGGTAATGGTATAAAGGAGTTATGGAACCTCCTGGAACGGCAATCCCGGGAGGAGCCTAGGAGCGCGGTGACAGGCTTGAGCGCCGTCCTCCGCTCTCCGCAACGGGACCGCGTTTCCAGAGATCCTCCTCTCTGATGTCGCGGTCCCAATTATTTTCTTAAAGAATTATGATTTGTTTCCGGCTGATAAGGCTTGAGATGAACCAGAGGAGTATCACTTCCCGTTTTCAAAAACCATTCTCTGATATCTTTTTCCAAACTATTCTGGTCGTATCCCAAACAAATGATATCGGGATTTATATCCTCAAGAACTTTGTAGCTTGATTGCTCTTCATCTCCCAGTACCGCGGAGTCAACCCCTTTTTCTTTTGAAACTAGGCCTCGCCTAGTTTCCTCTGAATGGCGGGGTTTTTTGTTCTTCCAACGCAAAGAGGCAGAATCCCTACCCACAATAACTATCAACTCGTCGCCATGTTCTTTTGCTTGTTTAAACAAAGAACGGTGCCCGTCATGCACCCCGTCAAAAATCCCAAACACCACTACTTTTTTCATACTCCGCCTTTACGCCACTTAACACCTTTCAACAAGGGTGCGTATAAGTCGTCTTTCGGGTCTATGGTAAGTTCTGTAAGCTCTTTTTTGTTTGGGTTTCTCTGCTGAAACTGAACGAATGGTACGTCTTCAATGACGGCAAGCGGAGTTTGTTCATTCCCCTCTCCCATTGCTAGTACCGCGGCAGTTGCCAAGGCATCTGCAACCGCGGATTTTGTCATTTTGAGTTTTCTCCCAAAGATATCAGGTTTATTAATGTAGTCGTTGAGCGCGGAAAAGCCGCTGTGCGCAAGAAACTGGCCTCGCTGACCGCGCAGCATAGGAGAACTGGTGGTGTCTGTAATAATCACCCCCACGTTTTTGAGTTTGTAGGTTTTCGTGAGAAACAGCCGGATTTCGTTTGCGCTCCTTTGGGAGTCTTGAGGCCAGAGAACCATGAATCCTTTTCCGTTCGACTCATCAATACCCGAAGTAAATCCAATACGGTTGTTCTTGATAGTAAGCACAACCTTGTACTTGGTTTTCAGAGGGTAGTAATACTGCGATTCCTCCGCGGCAAGCTGCTCTTTTCGCACCATGCCAAACGGCACAATCCTTCCCTCGCAAATGGCAACTATCTTTGAGGTTACCGCGACAATGCTTCGCTCTTTTAAGCGCGGAAGAAAGGTTTTGAGCACCGCAAAAATATCCATATCCTTGCCCGGCACGATTTTCTTAGTTCTCACTGCGGTTATTTTCATAGAGGGATTATAGTGCTATATTCCATATAACGCAATGACATTCTTCATCCCGGTTATCATCATTCTGGGCGTCATGATTTTTGCCTTGGGAGGTGACATGATAAAAGACTTACGCCTTGATTTTTCGATTCCAGACGTCAGTAAATACCTCACACCCCAGGCGCAAAATTCAGATGACAAAACCAAAAGCGCGTCAAGCTCTGGCACTTCCAAGGTTTTCACCGGAACCAAAATAGCTCCCCGCACACCTCCTCCTGCCCCCTCACCTCAGCCCGAGCAAACAAACCCCACGCTGTCTCCTTGGTTTGAAAAGATAACCATTTCAAGTTTTGCCAAGCCTTCGGGAGTAAAGCGGTTCCAGGCACGACTCCAAGTCAGCATCCCAAGCGGAACCTCGGTTTCTTTGACTGGCTGGCGGCTCAAAAGCAAGTTTCAGGGAGAGACCACGTTTGGTTTGGGAATAGAAAAATATCACCCTGCTTTGAATAATCGGCCAACCGAGAATATCACGCTTCAAAGGTATGACACTGTGTATGTTTCGGGCGAACCAAGCCCGATCGGCAGGGGCATACATTTCCGCACGAATTCGTGCTTCGGGTATCTGAGGCCATACTATCCTTCTTTACCCGGAACCTCCTCTTGCTCCCAAGACAGACCAACACTCCAAGAAGTAAGCAACCTCGCCCCTGCCTGCCAAGAGTTCATTTTGAATAAGATAAATTTCTCCTCCTGTACCATTCCTAATTTGGGCCCCGTAGCTACCAATACGGAATGCGTCGCATACATTAACAGTTCTACGAACGGATTCAACTACGTAGGCTGTTACGAAAAGAGAAAAAACGAATCTAATTTCTTATCGCGCGAGTGGTATATATATTCAGACACGCAGCTTGGCAATTCTCTTCACGATACCATCACCCTCTTTGACCAAAATGGTCTTATAGTGGATTCCTACATCTACTAGCCGTGCATGACCTCAATCACGTCTCCATCTTGCACCACGTATTCCTTTCCTTCTGTTCGAATCCATCCTTTGGCCGCGGCTTCACTCCACCCTCCTGCTTCCAGGAGTTTTTCCCATTGAATAGTTTCTGCCCGAATAAACTTTTCCTCAAAATCGCTGTGGATGACGCCAGCTGCTTTAGGAGCAGTCCAGCCCTTTTGAATGGTCCATGCCCTGCTTTCGTCTGGCCCGGTGGTGAAAAACGTAATGAGGTTGAGCACCTCATAGGCCTTGGTAATGAGTTCGGGAAGACGAGAAACGAACCCAAACTCATTCCTTTCTTCTTCCAAGAGCGATTGCATGTCAAGTTCATCTTGCAAGTTCGCCATGACAACCGCCCCACCCAAGCCCTTGATCTTATCCAAAAGCTCCTGGGAAACATCGCTCGGGTTGCAATTGAGTAAATAGACGACAGGCTTCTTGTTCAATTGTTGGTTCTCTGGCACTGCGCTTCCTTTTTCAGTAGTTTCCAAATCCTTTAACTGCAGTTCTGTTTGAATGGTGTCTATGTCACGCAAGGGGTCTACGCTTTGCTCCACATGCACAATATCCTTGTTCTCAAAGCACCGCACCACGTGCACAATGGCCGCAACCTCGCGAATGTTCGCCAAAAACTTGTTGCCTAATCCCTCTCCTTTATTTGCTCCTTTCACGAGGCCCGCGATATCTACAAATTCAACAATAGTTGGAATTACTTTTGCGGAGTTTGTGAGCTTTGCGAGCTTCTGCAATCGTTCATCAGGAACCTCAACCACACCCACATTCGGGTCTATGGTCGCGAACGGGTAGTTCGCGATATTCACTTCTTTTTTGGTGAGCGCCTGGAACAGGGTAGACTTCCCCACGTTCGGCAGCCCCACGATTCCGACGGATAAAGACATAGTTTGGTTATGCGATGAGCGTTCCCACGAAAGGTTTGCCATCAATTGCTTTTTTGAAGTTCGAGAGATTCGTTCCCTGAAGGATCTTTGCCTGAATGCGGAGCGATTCGGCAAGGCGTGTCGCAACCGGGTCAACAGGCGTGGATAGGCCAGGGCTCCACTTTTGTGGAATGATTTTCTTGTAGTCTCTCCATGAAATGGTTCTAATCGGCTTTGCGTCTCCGTTGGTGCGCGGGTCTTTGGTGTACACAAAAGGTGTATCCTTTGCGATGATAACGTCTTTTGCTCCAAACTTTTCGGCCAAGCGAACCGAGATGTAGTCAGTAGACCAGCCAGGCCGCCAGCCCGAAGCGAAGAACAATTTCTTGTTCGAAGCTTTCAATACCGCAACCTCTTCCTCGTTCGGGTCGTGGTCAATAACAACGGGATAGGCCTCTTTTTCAAATATAGTTCGAAGGAAATGCGCGTTCAACCGCGTTGCGTGAATACCAAGCCAATCCAAATCCCAATCCCTAATGCTCACTACCTTTGAAGCAACTTTCTGGTAGGCCCTGGCTGTTTTTCCTCCTCCAATGATAATGATAAACCGCTTACCGCTTTTCAGTTCTTTTGCGAGGAACGCGCGAAACTTCTTTAAAAAGGGAACGTCCATTCCTCCATCGTCTGAAATATGCGGGACTACGAGGGAACCTCCTAAGTGAATAACGATGTATCTCTGTTTCATCTTCTTTTGTACTTTGTGTATTTTGCGATAAACCTTTGCAAGCCCAGTGTTCTCAGCTCTTTATGCAAGCCATAATATCCGCACCACTCTTTTGAGCATATCCAACTTTCAGCAGGATGCAAGCAGTAAAAGATGTTGTTCTGAACGGCAGACAGAATCGAATGGATGGTTCCAAGAACCGCCTGCCTATCCAAAAACGGCCGCGCCACCTGGAAACGCACTATCTTCGGGTCTTTTTTTGACATCACGATATAGTCTTTGCTGATTCCCTTGGGAAGCTTCTTGGTCAACGACTGAAACCCCAACTGGTATATGGCCAGCTGCGCGTCGTTGCGAATATCCTGCATGTTCGGGCTCTTTCGCGTTGTCTTCATCTCGTGAATGACGTCTTTTGTGTCAGTAAGGTCAATATTCCCGATCAACCTAATACCTTTTTGCAAAGGGATGCTGAACGAAGCTTCTATAAGATTGGGCTTGATCTTGGGATTCATTTCTTTGAAATACACGTCAATCCCCTTCATGCCAAGCTCCAGCATTTCTCCCACATCTGCTTCCTTCTCTTTTAAAAGGTATTCCTTGGAAAGCAAATGCCTTGCTTCTTCCAGTTCCAAAGCATAATCCTCAAGAGCGCTTCTGAACACTTCTACAAAGAACTCCTTTGCTTCCTTTGCGTTCAATCCTTTTCCGTCTTTCTTTTTCTGGTCAAAATGATAGGCAAAGGTTTCATGCAGGGCGAATCCATGCTTCAGCACTTTTCTGGGAAGCCGCTGCATGCCTAGTTTATAGCGGAACAAATAATGTTCCGGGCAACGGATGTACGTCATCAACTGAGTAAAGCTCACGTGCTTCATATCCCCTGTATTCTAGTATGTTTCAACTTCCATGGCAAAAAAAGATGGCCCATAGAAGATGAGCCATCGAAAGACTACTAGGCAGCCGCGGGTTGAGCGGGAGTTGTTTCTGCGGGCTTGGAAGGTTTGGGTTTGATACTGATCTCAAACCCGCACTGGAGACATCCAAAGTAGTAGATTCTCTCTCGGAGATCCCAACCACGCTCTATGTCACCAAAGCATCTTGGGCAAGCCTTTAAGAACAACTCTGGGTACAACACGAGAAGTCCCCCCTTTCTCTTGTTTAGGGTATTTTACTATATGAAGGTTTTCTGTCAAACCCCATCTCCGAGTGTTCGACACTCAGTGTCGAACAGGTTATAATAATGTAGTATGAGAAAACTGCAATTTGAATTGGGAGGTTACTATCATATTTGCAATCGGAGTAACGGCAAACAGAAAATTTTCTTTGAACCCACAGACTACGCTCGTTTCTTGTTTTCGATCTTATTCTGCCAAGCAACGGTTCCATTTTTTAACGCGAGAAGGCAAACATCTTACTTTGTTCGACACTCGGTGTTTAACATTCCTAAAACGATTATTGAAGAAATACTCGCTCGCCGCAAAGTAGAGCTTAATTCGTTCGCTATCATGCCTAATCATTTTCATCTTCTCGTACAAGAAAAGCAAGCAGGAGGAGTTTCTGCTTACTTACAACGTATTCAAAATAGCTACGCGAAGTATTTTAATACGAAACATGAGCAAACTGGGCATCTCTTTCAGGGACCATTTCGTGCTGTATCCGTAAAAACCGACGAGCAACTTATGTACCTTTCTGCCTACATACATCGAAATCCGAGGGGTATACGAGAGTGGAAAGACAGGGAGTTGAAGTATCCATGGTCGAGTTATCAAGATTGTGCCCAGCAAAACCGATGGGGAAAACTTCTCCGGCCGGGAATTTTTCTCGACCAATTTTCTGAACCAGAATCGTATAAAAACTTCGTTGAAACGAGCACCGCAAAACTTAAAAATAACTCACCGATACAAAACCTGCTCCTCGAATAAAATGCCATACTCTTCATGTTCGTCATGTTCGACACTCGGTGTCGAACAACCCGCCCATAAAAAAGTCGGCAGACTTGGTCTACCGACAGCAGCCAGCAGAGAGGTGTCTACGCACACGCCTCGTCCACTGACGCTTTCACCTTTCGAAACATCTCGAGGGGAAGCGGGGGCAGATCAACTCTCAGCTTGCCTTGACCCTGCGGTTCCCGGTACGCCCGGTTGTTGCGGATATGGAGCGTTACGCGGATAGTGCTCGTGACCAGATAGCGAAAGGTGTCAAACCTTATCGCGCCAATGGCTAGGAGCCGTATCGACGAACAAAGAACCTGCAAAAGCCATTTTACTGTCTTCCAATCCACTGGCTTCCTCCTCTTACTAGGATACACCCATCGTGGGAGTTTCTGGTAATTCCCATTCCATATGTACCTCACGTGTCCTTCTTTGTAAAGGGTTGGAGCGCATCCTGCACTGCTTTGCGATATGTGCAGAAATCGCACTCGCTGGAAGCTGGAGGAAGTTTATCTGACATCAAGCATGCTTTTGCCTTTATGAGGGCATCCTCTATCCAGGAGTAATTTCCTTCATAAGGAATGATTTTGACATCAAACTCAAGTTTCCTATCAAATGCCTGGCGGTCTGTTTTTCCGTTCACATACACAAAGTAGCCAATGGGAGATACCTTAAAACCATTTTGCGCAAAAAGCCATTGGTATACCTCAAGCTGGCGCTTGTATCCGCCCTGCCATTCGGCGTCAATACTGACTTCCCCGTTCTTTGCGGTTGCCTTGTAATCAACCACATGGAGCTCTCCCTTGGAGTTCTGCCATACATCGTCAATGCCTCCACGCACCATGAGATTGGTAGGCGCATGAAGTGCTCTCACTCCTCTTCTCATGGCGTCCCGCCATTCTTCGATCTTCTCATGCTCAAAAGGCACCGCATCAATGCCGTATGATTCAAATAGTGGGTGCGCCGAGTGATTAGCCCGGTGCACGTCAAACTCTTTTTTCAAAAGGGTGTCTACCGCGGCGTTCAGACTGAAAGGGTAGCCTGGCGGCTGGCCGACTCCCAAGCGCAGGTCAATGTAAAAACAGCGGGGGCAGTTGACGAATAAATCGAGCTTCGTGCGCGAGAGCACGAACGGTTCTGCTGATTTTGGGTCAAAGAGATTCCTTGACCGTTTTCCTCCGTAATATTTGCTCATGTCATTCTGTTTTTTGGAACCGCAGGGCAATACTCCTTTCTCTCGGGCCTCCCAACTCCACCAAGATGATCTTCTGCCATGCTCCAAGTACAAGCTCTCCTTTTTCCACGGGCACGCACAAGGAAGGTCCGATTAAAGAAGAAAGGATGTGGTACTTCACGTGCTCAGGATGGTGCTCGTGCCGGTAATTGAGATTAGGTACCATTACCTCAAAAGCATCCAGCATATCCAAGTCGGTTCCGGGGTCGAGATCCGCGGTAGTGAGCGCTGCAGACGTGTGCGTCAGAAACAAATGGCACACACCCTCTTTAAAACTTTGCTCAGTAACCGCCTTCTGAACATCTTTGGTGATGTCCACAATTTCCTTCTCCGCTTTGGTACGAAACACCAATTCCTTCATTTTGGTATACACGCATTATGCACCACATCAAGGGCTTGAGCAATGTCTACCGTTTCTACAATCCTTTTTTTGCCTTAATGACCTTCGCCGCGCGTTCTTGCACAAGCTCTTGCAAAGCCGGATTCTTTTCGATTTCCTCAACCATAGCTCGGTAAAACTCGGAAACCACATGAGCTTCGGGGTATCCAGCCGCTATCATGACGTCAACTCCGGCCTCCAAGGCATTTGTGCTTATCTCTTCATACGAAAACTCACGCAAGAACGCCAAGCTCACGATATCGTCAGACATGACAAGGACATTGCGTCCCAACCTCTCCTTTGTCAAAGCAATCCCTTTTGAAGAAAAAGGAAACACGTTCTCTCTATCAAAATCTTCATACTTTACATGGGAAACCATAACAAAGGGAAACAAATGCTTGGAAAAGAGATCCTCGAACACGAACGTATCGGGAAAAGAACTCACCGAAGGCACAATAGTCACTTCGGGATTGAATCGCACCCCATCATATCCCGGAAAGTGTTTGGGAACGGAAACTACGCCTTCTTGCTCGTGCCCCGCAATCAATGCTTCTGCCAAAGAGACGAGCAATTCTTTGCCTTTTTGGAACGTGCGGTTATACAAGAAGTCGCGCGGATTGTTGCTGTCCAGCACCGGCGCCAGGTTCATATTCACTCCCAATTCCCTCAAATCCTTTGCACGCTCCTGCCCCACTTGGAATGCATGTTCAGTATCACGAATGGAAGATTGCGGCGTGCGCTCCACGAACGGAACCCTTGAAACAATGCCGCCTTCTTGGTCTACCGCAACAAACAAAGGAAGCCCTGTTTTTTCCAAAGAAAGCGCTTGCAGGTCTTCCACAAGCCTTGCAACCTGGGCTTTTGTTTCGATATTCCTTGAAAGAAGCAGTACGCCTCCTGGCTTGATTTCTTCCATCAAAGAAACTAGCCCTGGAGTCACCTCTGTTCCCTCAAAACCAATAAGAAACAATTGGCCCAAGCTTTCTTCCCACGAAAGCGAGACTCCTAGCTCTTCCTGCGTGGTTTCAGGAGAAAAGAAAATAAAAAGGCCGCCCGCGGCCACTCCTATAGTAAGAAGAAAAATAGCAAGCCTCATACTTGCTCTATCTTTGCCGCGAGAATGAAGTCATTTTCTGAAAGACCGCCAATGGAATGGGTAGATAATTCAATGGTAACTCGATTGTAATTGATAGTAATATCCGGGTGATGGCCTTCGTTTTCCGCGATCTCCGCCACTTTGTTCACGAACACCATTGCCTCTTTGAAATCCTTGAACTTGAACTGTTTTTTGATTTTATGAAACGCAACAACTTCCCATTCTGTTTTCAGTTGGGTTAAGTAGTCATTGATCTGCGCCGCGGTAAAGGGTTGCACCCCTCCCTCGCACGGCACGCACTTTTTATCTGTTAAGGCCATAAATTCGCTGCTTTGGGATATATCTTGGTTAAGGAATGGTCTTCGCACTTGTGCTTTCGAGCAGGGCACACCCCTCTTCCATAATCGATCAGGCGATACGTAAAGTCAAACCATTCTTTTTTGGGAAGCAGTTTCATTAAATCCTGTTCAATTTTCACTGGATCTTTATGAACAGTTAACCCAAGTTTTTGCGAAAGCCGCATCACGTGCGTATCAACCGCAATTCCTTCGACAATTCCGTACGCGTTCCCCAAAACAACGTTGGCGGTTTTCCTCGCGACTCCTGGAAGCGCGTCTATTTCCTCCATAGTTCTGGGAACCTTTCCTTTGTATTTTTCCTTGATTACTTTTCCTGCAGCCAAAATATTTTTTGCCTTGTTGTGAAAAAACCCACACTGCTTAATATCCTGCTCAAAATCTTGTGGCTTTGCATTAAGATAGCCATCCAATGTGCGATACTTCTTAAAAAGCTCGACAGTCACTTCATTCACCTTTTTATCTGTGCACTGCGCGGATAATATGACCGCGACAAGCAACTCCCAATTATTGCCATACTTCAGTACAATCTTCGCTTTCGGAAAAAGCTTCTTGAGCTCTGTTACTATCTTTCCCGCGCGCTTTCTACGCGCTTCGAATGTGTCTGTCATGTTTGAATTGTAGCATGGAAATAAAAAGGGCCCTCCCCTGGAAGCTGGCGGCATTCCAGGAGAGGGCTTGGCGAGGAGGGTGGGGGTAGACTACTTCACGCACAGTCGCTCGGATTACCTTCTCAAAAACTTGAGGAGGTTGCCCGCGGCGTCAATCAGAGAACTTCCTTCGGGCGCCGGTTGGAACATGCAGCTGCTGCCAGTCCAGCTGCCGCCTTGTTTCGCACATTCTCTTGCTCCGAAGTCACATCTTGCTCCATCCCACATGCCACCTTGTTTCATACATTCTTCGGAACTTTGATCCGCATTTTCTATTGGCAAGGACTCTGGGGGTTTTGTTTGGTATTCGGGTCCGCCGCCGGGAGGCGCAACTCCATAACACTCTTCTGGATTGGCTTGGCAATAAGCTTGGCACTCTTCTGCCGTACTGCAGCCGCCGGGACCGCGATATTGCTCTATTGGAAATTGTGACTCGGATCCTTCAGGAGGTCCGCACGGAGGAAATTCGCATTGTATTCCGGGAAATTGCCCTTCTGGAAAATTGCAGGTCTTGCCGTCCCAACTGCCTCCTTGATTAACACACTCTTTGGCTCCAAAATCACATCTTGAACCGTCCCAGTTGCCGCCATGCGTGGCGCACTCCTCGGCAGTGCCGGGACCTTGCTGTCTTTGCCCTGGCCCAGGCAAGAATTCCTCAAAGCATCCTTTCATCTGTTCTCCCAATTGAGGGTTGGGTAAAAACGTTCCCGCCTCGATCTTGTCCAACACCTCCTGGCCAATCTTTTCTTTTAAGCATTGGGCAACCTCTGGAGGAGCACTTGATATACCTTCTTTGAATTTCCCCACTCCTTCACGAATGTTTTGCAGCTCTCCTTCAGGGATCAGCCCTTGTTCCTGTGCAAATGCAAAACATGTTTCCTGGTTGGCCGCTTCGTTGCAAAAGGCCTCGCACTCTTGTTGCCCCGTACACCCTCCGGGGCCCTTGCCGCCGGTCTTGCGGAACGTTTCTGCCTGTTCCAGGGTCATGAAGCCTGCCTCCACGAAAAAGGTAGTGCACTCCTGTGCGTTTTCCTCTTGTGCGCAGTATGCTTCGCACTTTTCCCTGCCCCCTCTACAGCCCTCTGGCATCTTGCCCTCTTTCATCAAAGGAATCATGCGCCTCACCTGCTCTGCTTCCTCTGGAGGAATGAATCCTGCCGCAATGCCGAAATTCACGCACTCTTCCATGTTGCCAGGATCCTCACAGTACGCTTGGCACTCATTCTTGCCTTTGCAATCACCGGGAAACGCGACGCCCGCATCCAATGCCTTGAGCACCTGTTTTGCCTCCTTCAATTCTTCCGGGTTCATGAATCCCGCCTTCTCGGCAAACTCAACGCACTCTTTCATATGGGAGGTATCTGAACAGTATGATTCACATGCATCCTTGTTCGTACATCCTCCTGGAAGCTGCGCTCCTTGGCGCAACGCAGAAGCCACTTTCTTTGCTTCTTCCAAGTCGTGTCCTTCCATGAATCCGTGGGTTTCAGCAAAGGAAAGACACTCTTCGATATGTGAAATGTCAGAACAATAGGCCTCGCATGCCCGTTCAGAACCACACCCTCCAGGACCCTTTGCCCCGATCTCCTGGAACTTCTTTGCCTTGGCAATTTCTTCTAAAGAAAGAATGCTGTATTTCTCCGCGAAAGCAACACATTGGGTAACATTCACAGAGTCATCGCAATACGCGCGGCACTCCTGCTCGCTCTGGCAATTTCCCAATTCCGCTACGGGAAAAACAATGTCATTTTTAGTTAAAGCAAAAACGCTTCCCGCAACGGCCAAAACAACCAAAAAGAAAAGGAAAGCGAATGATTGAATGAAAGAAAATTTGGAATTTGTCATTTGAAATTTGTTATTCCCCGAAGGGGTTTTCATACCCTCCTTCAAAGGGATTGGTTCCTTGCAAAGGATTTGCCTGAACCTTTTCAAACGGGTTGGTGTCTGGAACCGCGCTACCGGGGTTCCCTGTTTTGTCATACAAGTCGCCTCCCAGCCCCTGCTCTTTCTCCAAGGGGGTCACGGTTGCCGCTTGCTTCTGGAACACGAGAAAATAATACAACGCTCCGGCCACAACAACTGCGGCAAGAACGCCAATACCAATAAGAGTATTTTTACTCATTCAGTTATTGTACCTATAATCAGGTAAGCAGCACAAATAAAGTTTTCCACACCCCTAAAGATATATTTGACATCATACTAGACTAGGGGTATCGTGGGGCCAGTTCTGCCAGAAAAAGTACACCCGTATCGAAGTATAGGGAGTAGAAAGTGAAAGTACTAGTG
>Ga0155132_114_pt1 | contig 36400 bp, 44 predicted proteins | sample RifCSPhighO2_01_FD_106100 | JGI IMG/M metagenome (GOLD analysis project Ga0155132, IMG submission 106100) | Candidatus Wildermuthbacteria bacterium RIFCSPHIGHO2_01_FULL_48_25 | reverse complement strand
GTCGTATCACGATGAGAAGTTCCAAAAGTCATTCCGAGTCATTGCAGACCACATTCGAGCGATTGTGTTTATGATTGGAGACGGAGTGATGCCCTCGAACACTGAGCGTGGATATTTTGTTCGCCGCTTGATCCGCCGCGCAGTACATCACGCAGGCATAGTAGGACTGGAGCCAGGTCTTTTTTCCCAGTTGGCAGAACCGGTTGTTGGGATATATGAAAATGCATACCCAGAGTTGTTAGAACAGAAAAAGAACATTATGGAGAGTATTGAAAAGGAGGAGGAGAAATTCCGCGTAGCACTCGGGAAAGGGCGTCTTGTTTCTTTGGATCAAACAAATTTCACGGCAAAAAATGCATTTAACTTGTACCAAAGTCATGGTCTCCCAAAAGACGTAATAAAGGACTTAGCAAAAGAGCGTGGGTTTGTTTTTGATGAAAAAGGATTTGATGAAGAGTTCAAAAAACACCAGGAGGTTTCGAGAACTTCTGCCGCGGGAAAGTTCAAAGGAGGATTAGCAGATACAAAAGAAGAAACAGTGCGGCTACACACAGCCCACCATTTGTTGCTGGCTGCCTTGCGTCAGGTTTTGGGCGACCATGTGCATCAACGGGGGAGCAATATTACGGCAGAGCGGCTGCGTATTGATTTTTCTCATCCTCAAAAGGTTACTCCCGAGCAGTTGAAGCAGGTTGAGGATTTGGTGAACGAGAAGATACATAAAGGGTTGGATATGCTGAGAAAAGAAATGCCAAAAACAGAAGCCCTGGAATTGGGAGCTGAAATGGAGTTTGGAGTGAAGTATGGTGATATTGTTTCTGTATACATAGCGCAGGACGCAAAAGGGAATATCTTTAGCAAAGAGTTTTGCGGCGGGCCGCACGTGAAAAATACGAGCGAATTGGGAACATTCTCTATTCAAAAAGAAGAAGCAGTGCAAGCTGGCGTGCGCCGCATCCGCGCAATCCTTAGTGACACTAAGGATTAAATCCTTAGTGTCACTAAGGATGGAGCAGGGTTTGTTACTATGACGAGTTTGAAACGATCTAACAGAATATTCGCGATTGATTTGGGAGACCTCTACCTCAAGTTTTTGTTCGTGGAAAACAACCGGGCTGTTCTCTGGGGAAAGGAAGAATTGAACGTCATTTTCTGGAGACGGCCCATGGAGCACTTGTGGGAATTGGTGCAGGATTCATTCCTTTCTTGGAAAGAAAAGGAAGAAGGAACAGTGGTACTGGGATTTTCTCCGAGTTTCTTGAAAGCGCGCAAGGCAAACCAGGCGCTCGAGCGCACCGCGCCCCAAACAGAAATAACGAAAGACGAGGCAAACGCGCTTACCAAAGAGTTTGAGAAGCGGCTGGTTGAAAACAGTCTGGAGGCGCTTGAGCCGCAATCGGGCATTCGCAAAGAGGATGTGCTTTTGGAGCGGTTCTCTGTTTTGGAGCGAAAGATAGACGGGTACCCAGTGCCTGTGTTGGAAGGGTACAAAGGCCGCGTTGTCGAGTTTCAGGGGTTGGGAGTGTTTTTGCTGCGTTCCCACAAAGACATGCTCAACTACATGAGGAGCCAGTACAAGCTGGGCATTCCGCTCTTGTCACACACGACAGAATCCGTCTTTCTTTTCGCGAAGGAAAAGAAAATAGACGGGGTGTTCGTAGACATAGGAGACAGCAAAACTTCCCTCACCCTCGTCATGTCTGAAAAACTCGTATTTACAGACGAGATTCCCTCGGGCGGAGACAATTTTACCGGCGTTCTCGCCCGTACCTTGGGAATGAAGCAAAACATTGCCAGAGAGTTCAAAGAAAAGTATGTGCAGGGGGAGCTTTCCGAGGATTTGCGTTCTCGCATGCGGGAGCTTTTCTTGCCCGAAGCCAAAAATTTCAGTACACTGATAGAAGAGCGGCTGAAGAACGCCGGATTGAACATTTCTTGCCCAGTGTTCCTGTTTGGCGGGGGAGCGCTGCTGGCCGAAGTGAAGGAAAGCCTGGAAGAAGAGAATCGCAGCATTTCCTTACTGCTTCCCAAAGATGTTCTTCCCCTGGAAAACTTTCCCGCCAGTATGAACGCGCAGTATACGCCTCTTGTGTTGGAACTGTACCATGCCCAGCAAAAAACTCTTTGACATAGCGCCTCCGCGAACCAAGCGAAAGGAGGAACCAAAACAGGAATCTCAAAAGCTCCGCAGAGTTTCTCCTGCAAGACGGAGAATGAGGTTGAGTTCCAAAAAACTCCTGTGGCTGAGCACCGGGCTTTTTATCGTGGCGCTGTTTTTCGCTTTGCAAACCTTTTTGGCTTCGGCAAAGGTATCTCTTGAACCTGTTTCGAGAGAAGTTACGCTTCACGAGACGATTATTGCAGACCCTGATCTTGGAGTTGTTTCTCCAGACATAAAAGCTATTCCCGGCACCATGAAAGAACAGGAAAAGTCTGGCACCAAGTTTTTTGCAGCCACTGGGAAGCAAACCCAGGAAACAAAAGCAACCGGAACCATACGGGTGTACAACAACCAGGCAAAAACCCAAATATTGGTTACCACCACGAGGTTTATTTCCGAAGAAGGGAAGCTGTTCCGTTCAACCTCGCGCATCACTGTTGCGCCAAACGGCTACACGGATGTTGGCGTGGTGGCTGCTGAAGCCGGGGTTGAATACAATATCGGTACATCAAACTTCTCGCTTCCCGGGCTTTTAGGAAGTACGCTCTATACGGTGGTGTATGGAAAGTCGTTCAGTGCCATGCAGGGAGGTTTGAAGAGCGAGGTCACAGTAGTGAGCGAGGATGACATACGAGAAGCAAAAGAGGCGTACACCGCGGAGCTCGTGAGTACGGCAAAAGAAGAACTGAAGAGCGCCACAAAACCCCTCACGCTCCTTGAAGAGAGCGTGCGTGAAGAAGTGGTGAAAATGTCTTCTTCGGTTGAAAAAGGGGCAGGTGTTTCGCAGTTCAATGTTACGGGAACCGTGAAGGTGAGGGGCCTGGCGTTTTCAGAAGACGACTTGAGGAGTCTTGCCAAAGAGCTGGTAGCTCTTACCAAGGAGTCAAAGGAGCTACTTGACGAACGGACCGTGGAGGTAACGCGTGACAGCGCCTCATTCTCCGCCTCAACCCAGAAAGCAGCCCTTGAGCTTGCGATATCGGGGAATGTGTATCATACTATAGACAGAGGAGAGGTTGCGCTCAAGCTTCTTGGGAAGAATAAGGCATCGGCTCAGCAGCAGCTGCTCGACTACCCCGAGATTGAGCGGTTTGAGTTTTCCTTCTTCCCGTTCTGGAAGCAAACGATTCCTCAAGCGAGCTCAAGGCTCGAAATTGAGCTTGTGCTGCCGGGGGATTGACCGATTTCTCTCTTTTTGGTACTATTGAAAAGTTAGCAACATACAGGAATGAAAGAGCCCAAAAACGCAGCCCTGGTAAAACAGGGTGAAGTGCGCGAGAACTTGCCTTCCCTGAAGTTCAAAGTGCGCCTGGACGACGGCAAGGAAATCCTCGCCTATTTGTCGGGGAAGCTCGTTATCCACCGTATCCGCATTTTACCGGGTGACAAGGTCACCGTGGAGATGAGCCCATACGACGAGACTAAGGGCAGGATCATTTACCGAAACAAGCAATAATATGAATCCCGTTAGAGGCCGCGGTCGCGTATGTCTCAACGGGAAATGTACCACAATGAAAGATATGTTTAAACAATATAACAGGGTAGTAGTCGCAGTCACGACCGCGACCTGCCTCTAACGGGATGAAGATACGAGCAGCAATAAAACGCGTGTGCAAGAACTGCAAGATCGTAAAGCGAGAGCGCAAACTCTACGTCATTTGCACGAATCCCAAGCACAAGCAGCGACAAGGATAACCTATGCCCAGAATCGCAGGAACAACCATTCCAGACAACAAGAATATCGTGATCTCATTAACCTACATCTTTGGAATAGGCCCTGCTTTGAGTTTGAAAATAATAGAAAAAGCAAAGGTAGACCCCAAAGTCCGCGCCTCCGCGTTGAAAGCGGAAGAGCTGAACCGCATCAAGGATATCATTGAAAAGGAATACCGCGTGGAAGGAGAGCTGAAGCGTGACATTCTGGCGAACGTCAAGCGTTTGCGTGACATTGGCACTTGGAGAGGCATGCGCCACATGAAGAAACTTCCGGTGCGAGGCCAGCGTACCAAGACGAATATGAGGACCGTGAAAGGGAACGTACGAAAAACCATGGGCTCGGGCAGAAAACCCGCAGCTTCACCCACATAATCTTGACCTATGGGAAAGAAACGAGTCGCACAAAAAGGAGGAGGGGAAGAAACCCTCAAGGAAACAGCAAAGGCAGTCAAGCCCTCAAGAGTCGTGGAGCAGGGCCGCGTTTACATTTTCTCTTCCTACAACAACACCATTATGTCGTTGACCGATGAGCGGGGGAACACCCTGGCTCAAGCGAGCGCGGGAGGCATTGGGTTCAAGGGAACCAAGAAGTCCACCCCGTTCGCGGCTTCGAGAGTCGCGGAAACCCTGTACAACGCCGCAAAGGCGCGGGGCATGAAAAAGATAGAGTTGCTCGTCAAGGGAGTGGGAACCGGAAGGGATTCCGCGTTGCGCGCCTTTGGCGCAAAGGATCTGGAAATTATTTCCATTAGAGACTTAACCCCGGTGCCTCACAACGGGCCCCGGCCGAGAAAAGTAAGAAGGGTGTAATACCATGCAAAAAGCAGTCGTTCGAAAAAGGCCGCCATCGCAGCCGTCAGAATACGGAAGACAGCTTCAGACCAAGCAGGAACTGAGGAATGAGTATTTGTTGCGCGAGCGCAAGTTCAAGCGGTATGTTCAGGAGATCCTTAAAGCAAAGAGTAAAGAGGGGGACAAGGCAGAGCTCCTGCTCAGAAAGCTTGAAATGCGCCTGGATAACGTGGTGTTCCGTATGGGATTTTCTCCCACGAGAGCGGGCAGCCGCCAGCTGGTTTCGCACGGCCACATCTTTGTCAACGGAAAACTGGTTAACGTTCCTTCCATGGAAGTAAAGAAAGGAGACGCGGTGAGTATTAAGCCAACTTCCTTGAAAAACACCTTTTTTAAGAATCTGCCCACGAACATTAAATCATACGTTCCGCCTTCATGGATTTCTTTGGATAAAGAAGCGTTATCAGGGTCGATAACAAATGTTCCCTCACCAGGCGAAGTAACCCTTACCGTCGACCTTCCGCTGGTGTTCGAGTTCTATTCACGATAAAACCTACATGATTCCATTATCTTCAAAACCAATCGTATTGGAAAAGAAAGGCAACAAAGCCGTGTTTGAAATTGATTCGTTGTATCCGGGCTACGGAGTGACCGTGGGAAACTCTTTGAGAAGGGTGCTGTTTTCTTCTTTGGGAGGTGCAGCCATTACCCAGGTAAAGATCAAGGGCACCTCGCACGAGTTCTCAACCATTCCCGGTGTTTTGGAAGACGTTGTAACCATACTCTTGAACCTCAAGCTTTTGCGTTTCAAGATGTTCGGCGAAGAACCCCAGAAAGCAACCCTGAAAGTGAAAGGGGAAAAAGAGGTGACTGGGGGAGATTTCGAGCTTCCGAGCCAGCTTCAGCTTATCAACAAGGACGCGAAAGTGGCGACCTTGACCCAGAGAGGAGCTGAGCTGGAGTTGGAAATTCAGGTTGAACAGGGCACTGGGTATGTTCGAGCAGAAGACATGAAGAAGGGGAAGCAAGACATTGGCATGATGTATCTTGACGCCATTTTCACCCCCATTAAGAACGTGAGCTTCAAGACCGAGCACATGCGCGTGGGAGAGCGAACCGATTTTGATAAACTCGCCCTGGAGGTGGAAACCGATGGCTCCATAAGCCCGGAAGAAGCGCTGTTCCAAGCCGCGTCCGTTCTCCGTTCCCAGTTTGATATTGTGGCAGAGGGGATTGAGCCCACAATAAAACCGATTGAGATGCCAAAAGAGAAGCCGGCAAAGAAAGCGGTAGCAAAAAAAGCTCCCGCAAAGAAAAAGACAGCAAAGAAAAAGTGATACCATGTTAAAGCGAAACAAAGGAAAAAAGCATTCCCGCGAACGAAGCCAGAGAAAGGCTTTGCTTCAAAGCGTTGCAAGAGCGCTCGTGGAACGGGAAAAGGTGAGAACAACGCTGGCCAAAGCAAAGGCAGTGTCTCCTTTGGTTGATAAACTCGTGACGCGCGCCAAAAAAGGTGATGTTGCGGCAAGGAGAGAGATAGCGCGGGTGCTTGGGCAAGAGCTGGGAAAGAAAATGATGGGGACAATCGTTCCTTCGTTCGAACAAAGGAAAGGGGGATACACGAGAGTAATAAAACTGGGAAAGAACAAGGAAAACAGCGCCGAAATGGCGATTCTTGAGTTTGTGAAATAACATGGAACGAGATACCCACACCATAGACGCGGCAAACCAGAGTTTGGGAAGAATGGCTACCAAAATAGCCGTGTTGCTGCGCGGAAAAGAAAAACCAACCTTTGTGCCTTACAAAGACGACGGAGGCGTGGTTGTGGTAAAAAACATCAAGTTAATGAGAGTTACCGGAAACAAGATAGAGCAGAAAAATTACTACCGCCATTCAGGATTTCCAGGTGGGCTGCGCACGATTCCCATGAAAAAACTCATGGCGGAAAATCCGCAGGAAGTATTGAGAAAAGCGGTGTACGGAATGCTTCCGCCCAATAAGCTGCGAAGAATTCAGATACAGCGACTTCGCTTTGAATAGTTCGATTACACTCACTATGCCAAAAACAAAAACAGGAGAAACAAAATATATCGAGGCGATAGGAAGAAGGAAAACAGCTGTTGCGAGGGTGCGTATTACGCCTGGCGCCTCCGCGTTTTCCGTGAACGAAAAGCCGCTCGAGTCCTACTTCCAAATTCCGGAGCACCGGGTAACGTGCCAGGAGGTTTTCCAGAAGATTTCAGACCTTCCCAAGTTCGCCATAACCGTCATGGTTTCAGGAGCCGGGCTTTCAAGCCAGGCTGAAGCGGTGCGCCATGGATTGGCAAGAGCTCTGGTGGAGTGGAACCCTGAATTGCGGCCCATGCTGGGCAAGTTTGGATACTTAAAGAGAGACCCTCGTATGAGAGAGCGAAAGAAGTTCGGCCTTCGCCGAGCCCGCCGCGCTCCGCAGTGGAGCAAGAGGTAGAGACTGAGTCCCCAAAAGGGACTCAGTTTATTTTCCGCCAGAAATTGACAGAAATATAGAAAGAGTATAGAGTAATACTACTCTGAAAATCAGACGTGAAGGAGGAAGCTCGTGCGACGGTCAGAACTGCTCTTTACGTATCACGTTCCAGCACATCGATTTCAAAAGTTCCTTAATGACGTGGGTATTCCTGGCGACAATCTCGCGGAAATCAACGCGGCGCTCCAGCAACGTTTTTTCCAGAAGAAACCTGGGACCAACGAGCCCTTGGAGCGTTGGGAGCTGGGGGCGGTGAAGGTTTCATGCCCTCCCGCTCGTTTTCTGCGACATTTGAAGTTGTGCGGGTTTGCCGACGCAACCATACCTCAAAACTGGGACTATACGTACGCAGCATGGCCAGGCGCCTTGCTCGTTCGTGCCGTAGCCCGTCTCATTGACCTTGCCGATGCATGGGAGAGCGGCGTGCGGTGGAAAGAGACTATAGTCTTGGGCGGGAAGCGGCCGCTCCAGCAGGACAAGGAAACCACGCAGGCCGCAATTGCGTTGATGGGGAGGTACTACTACCCTGCAACGTCTAGGCCTCTGGGCGAAACCGAACTCGATATGATGCGTTGGTTGTGGGCGAATTGCATGCTCCCGCCTGGCCTGCAGGATACGCGCGTGGTATTTGTCGACGCGCCCATGAAGCCCCCGGCAACTCCTGGCGGCCAGCCAGTGAGGCCGAATACCGAGGACACAGTGCAAGAATGGCTTAAGAGTAAGCCAGTATCAACTAACATCTTGCTCTCTTCCGGAGCGCCGTATGGGATGGCTCAGGGCGAAGCCCTTTGGAGGCTTCTCGTTGTACACGGCATCGGAGTTGAGACGTTCGGACATGCTGCTCCCGACCTTCCTCCCGAAGTCTTCATGAGGGAGGTAGCGGGAACGGTGTATCAGATCACTCAAAGTCGCGCCTCCTAGTCAAAACGGCGCTTTTCTTCCTCTGGAAGAATCGCGCTTTTTATTTCTTCGTGTTTTAACGTTTTGTAACTTTCCTATAAATGCTATAGCAACTATGGTATAATAAAAGTATGCAAGAAAAGCATACGGCATTTCAAAAAGGGGAGCTGATGAAACAGGTTTTAGCTGCGTGTGCCGGAGGAATTATTCTTGGAGTTGCGGTTACTATGCCAGGTGTTTTGCTTGCGTTTAGACCTTTTCTTTCAGGTAAAAAAATTTCCCAGCAATCCCTCTGGAAAACATATAAAACTCTTGTGCGCAAGAAATTCGTGAGAATTAGAGAAGTTAGAGGGAACATTATCTTAGAAGTGACCGAAGAAGGAAAGATGAGGCAGAAAGAATATCAACTTCAAGATTCAATTACAAAGTTAAGAATTTCTATCCCCAAAACTTGGGACGGTAAATGGCGCCTCTTGGTATTTGATATCCCTGAACAAAAGAAGCGTGCTCGCGAAGCTTTGAGGGATTTTCTCAAGCACCTTGGTTTTTATAGGGTGCAGGACAGCGTATTTATTTATCCCTTTCCATGCGAGGACGAGGTAGATGTTTTAACCTCGCTATTTGAGGTTCAAGAATATGTCTATTGTTTTACGATCGAGAACACAAAAGTCCCTTCAAGTGTTGCGCATCATTTTTCCAAATTACTTGTGAGATACCTTCCCTGAATTATATAGTAAAGCTTTTCACTATACTGAAAGTGCTATAGCAGTTATAGTATAGTGACTTTTTTCTTATATCGTGTATGCTTATATACACAAGAGGAGGCTTTGAATGGTAACGAAGACAGATCAAAAACTGTCGTTCGAGACAGGGGCAAGATTGGTGAGGGTACTCCAAAACGCCGGGTTGACCTCGGGAGACGCATACCGGATTATCAAGAACTGGCGAGTAGCAAGAGAGGTTGTGGACACCGCCCGAACGGCCTCGGCGGAGCGGCAGTACCATTCAAGTCTCTGCATCTAGTTCCCAAGAACAGTCTGCTCTTTCTTCTGGCTCTTTGCCCTTTTCACGGGCAGGAGTCTTTTTATTTCCTTAGCCTGGCTAAGGAAGCAGTTTTTCTGAAGAGAGGAAGGTCGTTTCGCTTTGGAGGAATAGGCTCTGGGTTTGGCTGTTCCAACCAAGCTTTGGTTTCTTGAATGTTCCCAGGTCAACGATATTGGGCATGCCAAACTCATCTATTTCAATGATCACAGCTTTTTCGTTGATGGTTGCGAACAGGTAGTTTGAGTTCAGCCACACGAGGTTTTTGGGCGTCTTGGCAAAGGTTTCCAAAACCAGCTCCTTTTTTTTGTCGAGGAACAGAACCGCGAGCTGGTTACCTTTCACAAGCACTACTTTTTGTTTATCCGGGCTTCTCAAAAACGAGGTGACCTCTGTAGAGAGTTTTGTAATTTCGCCTTGCCGTTGTACTTCGAACAGCTCACCGTTCGTTTCTTGAAATAGGAGAATGGAACCGTTTCCAGAGATAGTGTACTTTGTTTCGGGCCGCACGAGGTAGGGTTCTTTGTTCAGGGAAACCGGAACATCCTGGCTCGCGAGGTTCTTTTCCCAGAGAATGCCCTTTTCATCCAGCCACCAGACATTTCTGCCTTCGCTCGAAAAGGCGAGAATGTCTTTCGCCAGGGTTTCAGGGATTGCTTTTGTCACGTAGTTGGCGCGCTTCAAAGAAACAGAGCCTACTTGGAACACGGTGAAGAGCACGTGCTGGGAGTTTTCAGAAGAGAACGCCACTTCATTACTCGAGAGTCCCAGGAAGTCCAGAGAACAGGGGGTGAGAACGCAGGCGTCTTGGGTTTGGCCTTTTAGGTTCCAGAGTAAATACCGCTCTCGTTCCAACGCGGCCAGCCGCAGCGCTATGGCGTTAGAATCAGGGGACCATATAATGTCTTCCACTTGGTTTGAAAGCGGAGCTTCCCAGAGTACGATTTCCCTGCCATCCTGCGGATTCCATGATGTTAACTGCCAGGTTCTGGAGTCGAGCTTCTTTTGGAACACGAACAAACTTCCGTCTGGGCTTGGCCAGAAGTTGAGTACGTTTGAAAAAAGCGTCTGGAAGCTGATATCCTGGGAAAACAAAATGACGTGTTTTTCTTCTGTTACCTGCGCTTTTTGAACCGGAAGGGTTTTCTTCCAGGGGATGTATCCTTCTTTTTCAACGACCACGTCATAGTTTCCGGGCAACAGATTGGTGAGCAGGGCTGAGTCAAAGAAAAAGTCGGTTCGCTTCACAAAGCTGCCGTCCAAAGAAATAGTGGCACGTGAAGGCACGGCTTTCAAAAAAATGCCGCCCGTGTGGGTAAGCGTGCGGTTTTTCCAGTCAATGCGGAGCCCCTGGGAGTAGAGAATGACAGCCGGGGTTGCGAGAAGAAACAAGACTGTAGCTGCCAAAAAAAGGAATGTTCGCTGACGTTTTGTCATACGCACTATTCTATCGTATTTTGCACACCTTGTAAACCCAAACCCGGTTGCGCGGGCGCATTGCAGCGCCTGTTCTTTTTTGTTAGAGTATCGCTATGGAAAAGTTCGTCATTCAAGGGCACAAACCCCTCAAGGGAAGCATTGAAACATACGGAGCAAAGAACGCGGCGTTCCCGTTGTTAGCGGCAACCATACTCACGAAACAAGATTGCGTTATCAAGAATCTTCCTTTGATTGAAGACGTGTTTCGCACCATTGAACTGCTTCAAAGCATGGGAGCAAAGGTGGAATGGATAGGGAAGCGAGAGGTGCTTGTCAACACGAGGAATATTAATCCGTTGAAGATAAACAAAGATCTGGTGCTGCGTTTTCGCGGAGCCATTCTTTTTTTTGGCCCGTTGCTCTCGCGGTTCGGCAAGGTTGAACTTCCCCAGCCTGGCGGCTGTATTATTGGAGCCCGGCCCATAGACACGCACTTGGACGCGTTTTCCCAGCTGGGAGTACGGATAACCAAGAAACCAAAGCAGGTGTTTCGCTTGGAGTTTTCTGGCGAACTGAAGGTGCGCGAAGTGGTGCTCAATGAGTTTTCGGTTACCGCGACCCAAAACATGCTGCTGTTCGCCGCGGGAATTCCGGGAAATGTTGTCGTGAAAATCGCAGACCAGGACTACCAAATGCAGGAATTAAGCAGGGTATTGTCGAAAATGGGGGCAAGGGTTTCTTTGGTGGGAGCGCACGCGGTTTCGGTTTCAGGGAAGAAGACTCTGAAAGGATTTAAGCACAGCTTGATGTATGACCCCATTGAAGCAGGAACGTTTATTATTCTGGGCCTGCTTTCCAAGGGAGAGATAACGGTGAAAAACGTTGAGGTGAGGTTTTTGGAGCTGTTCTTGAAGAAGCTCAAGGATTTTGGCGCCCAGTTTACCATAACCCCCAAGGCCAGAGGATTGGCACATATTACAATTGCGGGACCGCAGTCTTTAGTCATTGATAAAGTCCAGAGTTTCATTTATCCTGGAGTACACTCGGATTTGCAAAGCCCGCTGGGCGTTTTGGCAACACAAACAAAAGGTTCCACGCTCCTGCATGACCCGCTGTATGAAGGAAGGTTGAAGTATTTGGAGGAGTTGTCAAAAATGGGAGCGGAAGTGTATCTCACAGATCCGCATCGAGCCATTATCAATGGCCCCACGAAACTGCGGGGAACCGACTTGGGAAGCTTTGACCTCAGGGGCGGAGCAGCTCTCATTATCGCGGGGCTTATTGCAAAAGGCCAAACCACGATTAGCAATATTTACCAGGTAGACAGGGGATACGAGAAAATAGAAGAACGGCTGCAAAAACTCGGAGCCGACATTACGCGCAAAACCTCATGAGCATGTTTGTCACGAAAATAGGGATTGATTTGGGAACCTGCAACTCCCTTGTGTTTGTGCCGGGAAAAGGAGTGGTGGTGAGAGAGCCCTCGGTGGTTGCTGTTTCTTTGTATAACAACTCTATTCTGGCAGTGGGCCAGCAAGCAAAAGAAATGACTGGCCGCACGCCAGACACTATTCGGGTGTACCGGCCTTTGCGTGAAGGCGTTATTGCAGACTTCAGGGTTACCTTAGCCATGATCCGCTACTTTTTGAAGAAAGTGGTTCCGCGCTACCAATTTTTGAAGCCCGAGGTGTTGGTCGCGGTGCCAGCCGGCATCACGTCTACCGAACGGAGAGCAGTGGTGGAAGCAGCGGTTGGCGCCGGAGCTAAAGCCGCGTATGTTGCAAAAGAACCTATCTTAGCAGCAATTGGAGCAGGCATTCCCATTCATTCCTCTTCGGGCCATATGATAGTAGACATTGGCGGTGGCACAACCGAAGCAGCAGTTATTTCTTTGGGAGGGATCGTGGAATCAACCTCCTTGAGAGTCGCGGGTGACAAGCTCGATGAAGCCATTTCCAACTATTTGAAGAAGAAATACAATCTCGCGGTGGGGGAGAACACGGCAGAAGAAATCAAAATGAAAATAGGAGCCGCGGTGGCGGATAAAGATGATGTGACGCTTGAGATCAAAGGCAGAGACTTGGTGCAGGGACTTCCCAAAACCATAAAGATAACGGGAAAGGAGATTACCGAAGCCCTGCAAGAGCCCCTGGAGGAAATTGTGAGAACCGTGCGGCTTTTGCTGCGAGAAACTCCACCAGAACTGTCTGCGGATATTATGGATAAAGGCATTATTTTGTCAGGAGGCGGGGGATTGCTGCGTAACCTCGACCAACTCATCACGGAATCTATTGGGGTGCCGTGCTTTGCCGCGGAAGATCCCTTGACCTGCGTTGCGCGAGGAACTGGTGCTGTTTTAGAAAACCTCGAAGCATACAAGGCAAGCTTGATGTCAAAGCGCGGAACATGACATCCTTGGTCGGGCCAAGTTATCCACAACTTGGCCCGACCAAGGATACAGCAAGTATATGGACACTCCTTTAGAATTCCTCAAAGCAACCGTAAAAGCGGAAAAGCTTTCCCATGCCTACCTGTTCTCGGGGAACGACACAGAGGCGCAGATTGCCGCGGCTCTTTTTGTTGCGGACCTTTTAAAAACAAACGAGGCAGATATTGTTTCCCAAGAACTCACTGCGATTGAGCAGGTGCGAGACTTGCGCGATCGTTTGAGCCTTGGCGCGTGGGCGTCTCCTTTCAAGGTTGCGATTCTTAAGAATGTGCACAAGGCAAGCGAAGAAGCGCAATCAGCGCTGCTTAAGCTTTTGGAAGAACCAAAAGGTGACACTCTTTTTTTCTTGCTCACAGCGTATCCGTTTTTACTGCTTCCCACGCTGCGCTCGAGAGCGCAGGAACTCCGCTTCTGGAAGTTTCCTTTAGAAGAAGGCAAACCCTTCAAAGTTCCTGCTTCTTTGAAAGAGCGTTTCGATTACGCCAAAGAGCTTGCGGAGTCTGAAGAGGTGCTTTTGACCTTACAAGACTGGCTTTTGCGTTTGCGCCACCTTTTTGTTTCTAAGATCGTGAAAGAGGATATGCAGAAAGCAGTGTTATTTTCCCGCACCCTGCGTCTGGTTGAGGAAACCATCGTTCTTTTGCAAACCACGAACGTCAACCCCCGCCTCGCCGCCGAGCGCGTCCTTTTGGCTTTGTGATTGACGGTCGGGCAGAAATAGGTACTATTGATATAGCAGAAGCCAAGGAGGTTTTCATGGCGACCAAGACGAAGGCTGTGTTATCTGCCAAGACAGCAGCAAAACTCATACAGGTCCTCGAAGATGTGGGTCTTGGTGAAGGAGATGCGAAGCGCGCTATCGAAAGTGCAAATGTAGCTTGGGAAATGGTGTACGCTGCCAGGAGTGCTGAAGTAATCAGAACAGACCCGAACGCCTGCAGGTAGTACTGTGTGAAAAAGATTGTTAGACGCTCGGCGTCTAACACCCTTGCCAGCCGCCACGCGCGCCTGGCTTTTTCTTTCAGCATTTGTGCTAAACTAAGTTTAGCACAATTTCTTGCCTTAACTCGGTTAAAGCGCGGTAAAATAACTGCTATCGCAAGAATATTCCCACTCTATTCCCAAGTACACTTTTCTAATAATTGTAAGATTATTGTACTCCCACATGTTCAAGAAATATTATTGCTATAACATAATCATTTCTTGCTTGACTTTTCTGAGTAGCTATGATTTAAGAAGGCATACGCGGCGGAGTGCTGCGTACGTACCTACAATCCGCCTCAGGCGGATAGGAGACTGACCATGTCTCAAGACATGCTCGGTACTAGCGCTCTGGCTGAAGTAGCCGGACCGCTCAAGGACTTTGCAGAGAGGCTCGGAGGATCCCGCGGGACTCAGTGGCTGGGAGCATTCAAACGGTTTCTCCGCAAAGAGGAACCGTGGCCGAAGTTCACAGTCTGGAAGACAATAAAGCTCGGCATGGAGCATAGGGCTCTGGACTTCGATGCTAGAAGAATTCGCATCCTTCAAGATGTTCTTGTCAGCTTTAACACTGTCTCCTTTGCGGTTACTGTGGTCGAAGTTGAGCTTGTGGTATTAACGACTACCGAGCTCGGCTTCAAGGTTGTACCAAGATACGAAGATATCTGGAGACGGGCCTTGGAGTGGGGATTGGAACTCTGCCCAGCCGAAGTTGGTCCGCAACTCCGTTTGCAGTATCTGGATCAACCGCGGGATGACCGTCTCCGCATCGCCATGAATCCTGTAGTTGTCGCTGGCTCACGCCGCGACGAGGAATGGGTATATGAAATGGGATGTGATAAGGATTCCATCCTGTGGCTTGACGGCATTCACCCTGATGCGAGGTCTTACGATGCTCTTTCGCGCCGCTGGGTTTTCGTACAGCCCAGGTAGTGCGTTGGTCCCTAGGTGTGTTATACGCTACTCGCCTAGGGCTTTTTTTATTCCTCGACAAATGGGGGGAGGTTTGGTATTCTTTACATATGTACAAAGAAGAGACTCAAAAGATTCGGCCAGAACTCGACAAAGCTCTGGATTTTTTCAAGAAGGAGATCGGCAAGATCCGCACCGGCCAGGCATCTCCTTCCTTGGTTGAAGATGTCGTAGTGGAGACATTTGGCCAGAAAATGCCTCTAAAACAGCTGGCTGCCATTTCGTGCCCTGAGCGAAAGCAGATCTTCATTCAGCCCTGGGACGCTTCCTATATGGAGCCCATTGCGAGAGCCTTGCAATCGGGTTCTTTGGGTGCGAGCCCAACAGTGGAGAAAGAAGGTATTCGCATTACGCTTCCCCAAATGACCCAGGAGTACCGCCAGTCATTCTTGAAAGTTCTTTCCGAAAAGACAGAACAAACGAGAGAAAGCATGCGAAAGTGGCGTGACCAGGCATGGAGCGAGATTCAGCTCCTTGTGCGGGAAGGAAAAGCAGGAGAAGACGAAAAATTCAAAGGCAAAGACGAGCTCCAGAAGATCATTGACGAGTACCAGGGAAAACTCGACGCGCTGGTGGCGGCAAAAACAAGAGAAATTCAAGAAGTCTAACCAATGTCTCTCACTCTTCTCGTAGCTATTTTTAGCATACTCGTGCTGGTTGCCCTGCATGAACTGGGCCACTTTTTCTTTGCAAAGAAGTTTGGGGTGCGCGTGGAGGAATTCGGCATAGGGCTTCCTCCAAGGTTCCTGGGAAAGCGGATAGGGGAAACGCTGTATTCCTTGAACATCCTCCCATTTGGCGCGTTCGTGCGATTGACCGGAGAGGAACAAAGGAGTGAAGACCCGAGAAGCTTCAGCTCGCGCTCGTTGTTCCAGCGCATGCTTATTGTCGCGGGAGGCGTGGTCGCGTTCTGGCTCATCGCGGCAGTCGTGTTTACGGTTCTGGGAGCAACGTCGGGCATTCCTATGGCAGTTGCAGACGAGGCAGATGCCGTGAATCCCCAAGTGCAGGTTCTGGGAGTTGCTTCTCAGAGTCCAGCCCAGGAAGCTGGCATCAAACCAGGTGATGTTATTCTGGGAATGACAAAGGTTTCAGAGGTACAGGAGGCAAGTAGGAGTTCTCAAGGTAAAGAGCTTTCCCTGGATATCCAAAGAGGTAAGGAGGTTATGAACGTGACGCTTGTTCCCAGGGAAAACCCGCCCGCAGGCCAAGGGCCTTTGGGCGTTTCGTTAACACGAATAGCGCAGGTGCAGTATCCCTGGTACAGGGCGCCTTTAGAGGGAGTTATCATTACTGGCAGGATGACAATGCAAATAGTGCAGGAGTTGGTTGGGTTCTTGCAGAGTTTAGTGGCAGGCAAGGGCCTTCCTGAAGGAGTTCAGCTCACCGGGCCCATTGGTATTGTTGCCTTACTCAACAACGCGTTGAACTTTGGCTTGCCGCATTTCTTTTCATTCCTCGCGGTTCTGGCTGTGTATCTCGCCATTTTCAACGTTCTTCCCATTCCCGCTGTAGACGGAGGACGGCTGCTCTTCCTGGGGCTTGAGTTCTTGCGAAAGAAGCCCTTGGAGGAAGCACTGGAAAAGCGCATTATCATGGTTTCCTTTGGGGTGCTTTTGGTGCTATTCTTGTGGATTACCATAAAAGATATTACCAATTTGCTATGAGGTTGAGCCAACTGTTCACCAAAACAAGAAAAGAGGTTCCAGGAGACGAAGAGAGCGTGAACGCTCAGCTTTTGATACGCGCGGGATTCGTGCACAAAGAACTGGCAGGCGCGTATTCGTTCCTTCCTTTGGGGTTGCGCGTTTTGAACAATATCATTGGCATTATCCGGGAAGAAATGAACGCAATTGGCGGCCAGGAAGTGTTCTTGAGCTCGCTTCAGAATCCAGAGCTCTGGAAAAAGTCCAAGCGCTGGGATGACAAGGTCGTGGACATCTGGTTCAAGACTACGCTCAAGAGCGGGGGAGAAGTCGGGCTTGCCAACACTCATGAAGAACCTTTGACCGAGCTCATGAAGAACCATGTTTCTTCGTACAAAGACCTTCCCGTATTCCCATACCAGTTTCAGACAAAGTTCAGGAATGAATTGCGGGCCAAGGGCGGTTTATTGCGGACGCGCGAGTTTGTCATGAAAGACCTGTATTCGTTTTCGCGCTCTCAGGAAGAGCATAATGAGTTTTATGAAAAAGCAAAGCAGGCATATTTCAATGTTTTTGAACGAGTGGGTCTTAAAAAGCACACGGTTCTTACGTTTGCTTCAGGAGGAAGCTTTTCCAAGTATTCCCACGAGTTCCAGACGCTCTGCAGCGCAGGCGAAGACATTATTTTCCTTTGCAAGAAGTGCAATGTCGCGGTGAACAGGGAGATTGTGAAAGAGGTGAACGCATGCCCTGAATGCAAGAATACAGAACTCCAGGAAGAGAAGGCAATTGAGGTTGGCAACATTTTCAGCTTGGGCACGAGGTTTTCCGAGGCCCTGAAGCTCGAGTTTACCGACGAAAAAGGAGCAAAACAGCCGGTTATCATGGGAAGTTACGGTATTGGCCCTGCCAGAGTCATGGGAACGATTATTGAAGTGTTCCATGACGAAAAGGGCGTGGTGTGGCCCGAAACCATCTCTCCCTTCGCGCTCCATATGGTTTCATTGGAAGGTGGAGAGAAAGACGCAGAGAAACTCTACGAAGAATTTTCCAAGAAGAACGTGGAGGTGCTGTATGATGATAGAAAAGAGGCAAGCCCAGGAGAGAAGCTTGCCGACGCAGACCTTATGGGAATTCCCTTGAGGGTTGTAGCGAGTAAGAAAACAACTGAACAGAAAAAGGTGGAACTCAAGAAGCGAAGCGAAGAAACAGCAACCCTTATCTCTTTTGGAGAACTGGAAAAGACGCTTGGAGTATGATGAACCGCTTTTTCAGAAAACTCGTATCGTTCCTGGGACAAGACATTGCGATTGACTTGGGAACCGCGAACTCCGTTGTGTACGTGCGCGGCAGAGGAATTGTCATTCAAGAGCCCTCGGTGGTTGCTTTAAACCAGAAGACTGGGCAGATCCTGGCTATAGGGGAAGAAGCAAAGCGCATGGTGGGCAGAACTCCCGGCCACATTGTGGCAACAAGACCCTTGAGGAAAGGCGTCATTTCCGACTTTGAGGTGACCGAGCAAATGCTCCGCTATTTCATTGAAAAGGTTTCCCAAAGCAGGTTGCCTCTGCATCTGGGCCCCCGGGTTATCGTGGGCATTCCGTTCGGAGTCACCGAGGTTGAGAAGAAAGCAGTGCGAGACGCAACCCTAAGCGCGGGAGGAAGGGAAGTATACCTCATTGAAGAACCTATGGCAGCTGCCATAGGCGCGCGATTGACCGTGCAGGAAGCAGGAGGCCATTTTGTGGTGGATATTGGAGGAGGAACCACCGAGGTTGCCATTATCTCTTTGGGCGGCATTGTGCTGGCTAAGTCCTTGAGGATAGCGGGAGATAAACTGAACGAGGATATTATTCAGTTCGCACAAGAGGAGTATAAACTGCTTATTGGCGAGCGGACCGCGGAAACAGTGAAAATAGGCATTGGGTCAGCTTACCCTTTGAAAGAAAGGAAAGAAACCGCGTTGAGAGGAAGGAACCTTGTGACCGGGCTTCCAGAAGAAATTATGGTGTCTGACGAGGATATTCGAAAAGCCATGGAGAAAAGTGTGCGCCAAATAGTGAACACTGTTAAGGAAGCGGTTGAAGAAACGCCGCCTGAGCTCTTAGCAGACATTATGTCCACTGGCATTTATCTCTCAGGAGGAGGAGCTTTGCTTCGCGGTTTAGACATCTTAATTACCAGGGAGACCAAAATTCCTACCAAGGTGGTGGAAGATCCCTTGACCGCTATGGTGCGGGGAGCAGGCCTGGTGCTGGAGAATCTCGACGAATTGAACGAAGTGTTGGTAGAAACAGAAGATCTGGAACCGCCCCGATGATTACCAAAGAACAGGTAGTACATATAGCGAAATTGGCGCGCTTGAAACTCACGGAAGAGGAAATAGTGAAGTTCCAAAAAGACTTTTCTTCCATTCTGGATTATTTTGGCATTTTGCAATCCTTGGATACTAAGAACGTGGAACCTCTGACTCACTCGGTTGCGGCAGAAAACGTGGAGCGTGAGGATGTTGAGCGAGAAGCGGATCCTGCGTTCTCCCAAGAGCTCGTTGATATGGCTCCAAGCCAAGACCAAGGGTTCTTGCAGGTAAAAGAAGTATTTGGAAATGACAAATAACATGGAACTGGGAACACTTGGAATAAAAGACATACAAGAAGGGCTGCAGAAGAAGACATTTTCCGCAACAGAACTCGCAGAAGCTTCATTTTCCGCTATTCGCGAAAAAGACCCCAAGATACACGCCTTTTTGGAGGTGACTGAAAATCTCGCGCTCGAGCAGGCAGCAGCCGTGGATAAAAAAGTCGCGAACAAAGAAAAGCTGGGAGCATTGGCAGGAGTGCCCTCTGCGCTCAAAGACGCCATTCTGGTCAAAGGCGTGAGGGCAACTGCGGGTTCCCGCATGCTTGAAAACTACACCGCGCCCTATGACGCGACTGTCGTCGAAAAACTGAAAGGAGCCGACGCACTGCTGGTCGGGAAAACGAACATGGATGAGTTTGGCATGGGAGCTTCCACCGAGAACTCCGCGTTCGGAGTGACACGAAATCCATTAGACGAAGAACGGGTTCCTGGAGGAAGTTCAGGAGGGAGTGCAGCAAGTGTGGCAGCAGGAGAAGCGGTAATCGCGCTGGGCGAAGACACAGGCGGCTCCATTCGCTTGCCTGCTTCTTTTTGCGGGCTGGTTGGTTTGAAGCCAACATACGGCGCTGTTTCCCGGAACGGCATCATTGCCTTGGCTTCTTCGCTTGACCAGGTGGGGCCGTTCGCGCGTACGGTAGAGGATTGCGAGATTGTTTTTGACGTAATTCGAGGAAAGGATCCGCTCGACGCAACGAGTGTTGACGCGCAAGTCCAAGATCCAAATTTCAAAATCCAAAACCTGCGTATCGGAGTTCCCAAAGAATACTTTGGAGAAGGACTTGATCCAGTAGTAGGGGATGTTATCAAAAATACACTTAAGAAGCTCGAAGACGCGGGAGCAAAGCTCGTGGAGGTAAGCATTCCCCATGTTCAGTATGCGCTTGCCGCGTATTACATTATCAATACGTCTGAAGCGTCTGCCAATCTTGCGAGGTATGACGGCATACGCTATGGTTTTTCAAAAGCAGGGAACACGCTTCTGGAAACGTATCTCGAAAGCAGGGGAGAGGCGTTCGGGACAGAGGTGAAACGAAGGATCATGCTGGGCACCTATGCTTTATCTGCGGGGTATTATGATGCATACTATATCAAGGCCCAGAAAGTGCGCACCCTGTTGAAGCAGGATTTTGAGAAGGCGTTCGAAGAGGTTGATGTGATTGCGGGGCCCGTGAGCCCGTTCCTGCCCTTCAAGATAGGAGAAAAAATGCAAGATCCCTTGGCAATGTATCTGGTTGATATTTACACCGTGAGCGCGAACCTAACAGCGCTTCCCAGCCTCTCGGTGCCTGCGGGCAAGGCAGAGAATTTGCCAGTGGGCTTGCAGTTAATGGCTCCCGCGTTCCAGGAAAACCTCTTATTCAAAGCGGGAAGCGTGGTGGAAGCGTTGAAGTAACATATGCAAGATCCAGGAGTAGTAATTTTTGGAATACTGTCTTCGTGGGTGAACAGCCCCCGCATTCAGGAGATGCTGTTTTTACCCAAATTGGTGTTGATGCCTCTTGGGCTCTTCTTCCTGTTTTTCATCATTTTCGCTTCATTCAAAAGCAGCTGGTTCTATTACCTCGTTCTGGTTGACGCAAAAGAATGGTTCACGTTTCGCGCCTTTGGCTTGAGGAGAATGGCTTCGAGGTGGCAGCAGGCGATAGGCCGTTTGGAAACCGCGAACGAGGCAGAGTACAAGCTCGCCATTATTGAAGCAGACGCCATGGTTGACGAAGCCTTGAAACGTTTGGGGTTTGGCGGCCAAACCATGGAGGAGCGCTTGCAGAACATCTCTCCTCTCGTGTTCACCAATCTTCAGGAACTCAAAGACGCTCATCGTTTGCGCAACAATATCGTGCATGACCCCAATTTTCTTTTGAGCATGGATCAAGCCAGAAGAGCAATGGGCGTGTACCAGCAATCTCTCACCGAGCTTGATTTAATCTAAGTTCTCGCTTGCGAGAACTTGCTTTCATCTAATTTCTCTGGTATCGTAACTACGCGGAGAAGTGGTTCGGTAACCATCCGAGGCCCATAACCTTGGGATTCGGGTTCAACTCCCGGCTCCGCAACACTTCGTCGCTACCGCTCCTCAGTGCCTTCGGCCTTAGTATATAAAGGCGACGAAGTCGCTGAACGCAGTGAAGCGATACCATATAATTAATATTGCCGGTGTAGCTCAGCGGTTAGAGCGCTGGAATCATAATCCATTGGTCGGGGGTTCGAATCCCTCCACCGGCACAGAATTTACCCAAAGGTAAATTTGCAATTTCCAAACGCGTTGTAAGAAAGCGTAAGCTTGTACGTCGTGATTTAAAGGAAATTGTGTGCGGGCGTAGCTTAGCTGGCTCAAAGCGTCTGATTGTCAGTCAGAAGATCGCCGGTTCAAATCCGGTCGCCCGCGCCACGTAATACATTGCATCTCTAATGAGGCTTTTTATTTTCCAAAAGATATGATATAATGGCGGTAGCGAAGGAGACGAGGAAATGCGACTCTGGCCGAGAAAATTGAAGTTGCACCGTGAGAGTAGGCTCCAGAGATTTTTATCTCAACTCGAGTTCGAGATGTTCACCGTTGAGCACGACCACGAGGGCTCCGGCGGATTGCGGCCCGTACGCGACCGTACCGGAAGACTTCTTGGCCATGTCGATTCAACCGGTGTCTGCTTTGTCTATGTTCGTGAGGACGCAAAAAAGATACCCGCAGTCCAACACGTAATCGATATAGTCAGGCAGTTGAATAAGAATGGAGTGCATATCGCGTTGTCAGACGGCGGCAAGCGCCAAGAAGTCGAAGCCCAAGCTGGGTAATCCACCCAGCCTTTTTTATTTACAAAAGCGAAAAACTTTGATACATGAAAGATGGTACATTTTAACGCGAATAGGACGGCTGGAGGATTCTGCAAAATGGTAACGGTACGCGAGCCGATCGTGATGCTTCAAAATCTTGGAATGATTCGTAAAGGCCATTATGTCTATGCGGATTCTTCCCATGGAGAATTCTACGTAGCACTCAGCAAGGGAAAAACTGAGTCTGCGGAGCTCCCAGACGAGTTAGTGGAACTTTGTCACGCAATGGCGAGATTTTCTGCAGATGGCGTGGAGGTTGTCGTAAGTGCGCCAAGTGGCGGAACTGCGATTGGGAAGTGCGTGGCAGAGTATTTAAGCGAATTGCTTGGCAGGAAAATCCCGTTTGTCCTACTGGAAAAAACTAAAGATAATCTTCTCGCCATTCGGCCTGAAGATGTTTCGCGCGTAGAACGAAGATCGGTGCTGATTGTTGATGACGTTCTTCACCATGGAACCACTGTGCGGCGAGTACTCCAAATAGTGCGTGGAATCCGCGGAACGATTGCAGGTGTTTCAGTTGTGTGGAACAGAGGCGATCTTACGCCTTCTGACTTACTCGTTCCATTCCTCTACGCACCGATTAAGCACAAGCTCGTTTCGTACCTTCCTTTCGGCTTTCCTTTGCCGTGTCCACTTTGCGAGGAAGGCGTTCCCATCAACACCGACCTGGGCCATGGCAAAGAATTCCTGGCCCGCAAGTCAGCCGCCGGCTAACCCCCGCGGCTTTTTTCTTTTAAAATGAGCTTAAAACTAGGCGAAGCCTAGGTGTGGATAACTTGGGTGGACGAGGTTGATTTTCCCTTTATTTTAAGCTAAAATACCTATATGGCTTTGAATGTAAAAACACTGGAAAATAGGGCGAAAAAGACGCTTTTGGAAGCGCAAGATCTCGAGCAATTGGAAGGTGTTTTCAAGCAGTATTTGGGCTCAAAAGGGGAGTTGACCCTGTTTTTGCGCTCTCTGGCTAAACTTCCCAAGGCAAAGCGCAAATCCGCGGGAAAGGCGGCAAACGAGGCAAAGGCCACGCTTTCGATTGTTTTCGAAGAGCAGAAAAAGAAGCTGCAAAAGGGGAGTGCCCAAAAAGGGCAAGAACCTTTTGACGTAACTGCGCCTGGAACCAGAATAGAAAGAGGGCATTTGCACCCCATTACCTTGGTGCAGAGAAGAGCTGAGAACATTTTCCGCTCCATGGGTTTTGAGATAGCCCAGGGCCCTGAGATCGAAACCGAGTGGTACAACTTTGACGCGTTGAATATAGCGAAAGACCATCCTGCGAGAGATATGTGGGACACGTTTTGGTTAAAACCCCAAAATCAAAGAGAGCGTCTGCTTTTACGAACGCACACGAGCCCGGTGCAGATTAGGTATATGGAGAGCCATGAGCCGCCCTTGCGGATCATCAGCCCGGGGAGGTGTTTTCGCTACGAGGCAACAGACGCGAGTCATGAGTTCAACTTCTACCAGCTGGAAGGTCTTATGGTGGGGAAAGACGTTACCGCGAGCAATTTCAAAGCTGTCATTCAGGAGTTTTTGACAAGATTGTTCGCCAAGCCCGTTACCGTGCGCTTGCGCCCCACGTATTTCCCGTTTACGGAACCCTCTTTTGAAGTAGATGCAAGCTGTGTTATCTGCCAGGCGAAAGGATGTTCTGTGTGCGGGGGGGATGGATGGCTGGAACTCATGGGAGCAGGTATGGTGCATCCCAATGTGTTAAAAGCAGTAGGATATAACCCAAAAGATTGGACTGGGTTTGCCTTTGGGGTAGGCATTGAAAGGTTAGCTATGCTTAAGTACAGGGTCAATGACATTCGGCTGTTTTTTGGCGGTGACCTGAAATTCCTTCAGCAATTCTAGTATGATATTTTCCTACAACTGGCTCCAAGAATTCCTGAAAACGCCTCTTCCCAAAGCAGAAAAGCTGCGTGATGATTTGGCATTGCATGTGTTTGAGGTGGAAAGCATGGAGAAACAGGGGAGCGACGTTCTCTTGGATGTTTCCATTCTTCCCCAGCGCTCAGATTGTCTTTCACACATGGGTTTGGCTAGAGAAATAGCCGCGATTGAGAAAAAAGAACTTGTGGAGCCAGAGGGGTTGGCATTAAAAGCGCAAGAAGGAGAGCTTCCTGTTTTAAAGGTTTCTGTAGAAGACCGCATATTGGTTCCTAGGTATTCTGCTCTTGTAGTTCAAGGAGTTTCGCTCTCCGCTTCTCCTCAGTGGATGCAGCAGCGTTTGGAGGCGTTGGGAATAAACTCCATTAACAACGTGGTTGATATTACCAACTACGTCATGCTGGAGCTGGGCCAACCCTTGCACGCCTTTGATTTCAACAAAATCCAGGGAAACGCCATGCATATCAGGGGCGCAAAAAAAGGAGAGAAGCTCGTTTTGCTTGATGACACAGACATGCAGCTTCCCAAAGGAACGCTCATTATTGAAGACGCAAGCCGTATTGTTGATTTGGCAGGAATCAAAGGAGGAAAGGTGAGCAGTATTGGAAAAACAACCAGGAATATCGTATTGCAGGCTGCGGTGTTCGATAGAAAGAAGATCTACCAAACCAAAAAACTCATTAACTACCGAACCACAGCCGCAGACCTCTACAGCCACGGCATTGACCCTAACCTTACAATGACTGCTCTGGAGCGCGCCGCGTTCTTGCTGGCAAAATACGGGGGAGGGAAAATCGTGCAGGTTGTTGATTTATATCAGAAGCCAAAAAAACCTTCTCTGGTACTGTTTCCCAAAGACGCCACGGAAAAGCTGTTGGGAACAAAGATTCCGCAAAAAGAATCCGATGACACGCTGAAGCGCCTGGGTTTCAAAGTAACGACAAAAGGAGTGCAGGTTCCAACATGGCGTGACGATGTAGCTATTGTTGAAGATTTGGTTGAGGAAGTGGGGAGAATGCACGGTTTTCACGCTATTCTGGCAACATTTCCCAAGGAGCGGATTGCTCCTCCTCAAGAAAACCAGAATCAGGTTTGGCAGGAGCAGCTCCGCGACGCATTTCAAGAAGCTGGCTTCACGGAAACCTACTCCTACTCCTTTGTGGGAGAGAAAGACGTGTTGCTTCTGGAGTATTCTTCAAAAGACAAAGAAAACCTGGTTGAGGTGCAAAATCCCATCAGCGCCGACTATCGATATTTGAGAATGAACCTGCTGGATAATCTACTCAAGAGCGTTGCTTTGAATGACAAACCCATGCAAGGCAAATCCATTCAACTGTTCGAACTGGGCAATGTGTTTTCTCAAGGGATAAAGCAGCCAGTGGAACAGGGCAGGGTTGCAGGTGTTTTGAGTTCCTCTCGCACGCCTTCGCAAGCGTTTTATGAAATGAAAGGCATTGCTGACCTGCTGTTTTCAACCCTTGGCGTCACAGACAGCTGGTATGACGAGTTTGAACCACAGCCAGACGAGGGACGGCAGTCGTTGTGGACCCAAGGCAGGAGCGCTGAGATAAAGATTGGAAAGAATACAGAGATAGGATTTTTGGGACAGATAAATCCAGAGGTATCTAAGAATCTTGGCATATCCCGGCCTGTTGTCGCTTTTGAAATCAATCTGAAGCAGCTTTTAGAGCATGCTCTGGAAGAGCGGGAATACAGGCCAGCTTCCCGTTTTCCTCCCGCGTTGCGGGATATCGCGGTGATGGTTCCTTTGGAAACACGAGTGGTGGATATCATGAATGTTATGGAAACAGCAGGAGGAGAAGAGGTGGCGGACATTGATGTGTTCGACATATTCGAGGGCCAGGGATTGCCCGAGGGAAAAAAGAGTTTGGCATTCCATGTCGTGTACCAGGCAGAAGACCGGACATTAACCAACGAAGAAGTCGAACGGTTCCAAAGAAAAATAGTAACAGCCCTGGAAACGAATCCGGGCTGGGAAGTAAGGTAATCTATGGCAAAAGAAAAAGCAGCGGCAAAAACAGCGGAGTACACGGCAAAAGACATTTATGTTCTGGAAGGGCTCGACCCGGTGCGAAAGCGCCCCGGCATGTATATTGGTTCAACCGGGCTTGATGGCTTGCACCATTTGGTGTGGGAAATCGTTGACAACTCTTTGGATGAGGCCATTGTCGGGCACGCGAAGAACATTCATCTTACGTTGTTTCCCGACAACAAGGTTCGGGTGCAGGATGACGGAAGAGGGATTCCGGTAGACACGCACCCCCAGACCAAGAAGTCTGCCTTGGAAACCGTGCTCACCACGCTCCACGCGGGAGCCAAGTTCGGCGGCAAGGCATACCAGGTTTCAGGAGGATTGCACGGCGTGGGTGCTTCTGTGGTGAACGCGCTCTCTACGTATATGAAAGCAACTGTGTGCAGGGAAGGGGTGAGATACGAGCAGGAATACAGCCAGGGCAAGGCGAAAACGAAGTTAAAGAAAGTGGGAGCGTGCAGGGAACGGGGAACCACCATTGAGTTCGACCCGGATCCCACCATTTTCCCAACTATCAACTTTGAGGAAAAGCGCATTCTCAGCCACTTGCGACAGCAGGCCTATCTGACATCAGGAGTGCGCATCACGGTAGAAGATCAGCGTGAAAAAGGCAAAATGCCCTACACCTTCTATTTTGAAGGAGGATTGGCTTCGTACGTTCGATACCTCACACATGGAAGAAAGGCGCACCATGAGAACATTTTCTACGCCAAAGGGGAGCGTGATGAGATTTTGGTGGAGGCCGCGTTCCGCTACACCGAAGAGTTTGAAACCTTGGAAGAGAGTTTCGCGAACAACATCAACACTCCCGAAGGAGGAACGCACTTGACCGGCTTTCGAACCGCGTTCACCAGGGTTATTAACGACTACGCGAAACAGCATAACCTTATTAAGGGCGAAAACGAGGGCTTGACTGGAGAAGACGTGCGGGAAGGGTTGACTTCTGTTGTTTCGGTGAAAATAAAGGAGCCGCAGTTTGAGGGCCAGACCAAGGCAAAGCTTGGGAATCCCGAGGCAAAGAACGCGGTGGAAGCTGTGGTCGCGGAAGGATTGAAAGATTTCCTTGAACGGAATCCCCAGGATGCCAGACTCGTCATCGAGAAATGCTTCCTGGCAGCAAAAGCACGCAAAGCCGCAAAAGCTGCACGCCAGACCGTGTTGCGAAGAGGAATCCTCGAAGGCTTGGCGCTTCCCGGAAAACTCGCAGACTGCTATTTGAAAGACCCTGAACAGTCAGAGCTCTATCTTGTGGAAGGAGAGAGCGCGGGCGGCTCTTCAAAGAACGCCCGAGACCGGAAATTCCAGGCAATTCTGCCCTTGCGCGGAAAGATTCTGAACGTGGAGCGCGCGCGGCTTGACCGCATGCTCGACTCAGCTGAAATCAAGGCCTTGGTTATTGCCTTGGGAACAGCCATTGCCCAGGATTTTGACATCACCAAGCTTCGTTACCACCGGATTATCATCGCGACAGACGCCGATGTTGACGGCTCGCACATTCGAACCTTGCTCTTAACGCTGTTCTACCGCTATTTCAAACCCATTATTGAGGCAGGGTACCTCTATATCGCGCAACCGCCTTTGTATAAAATCCAGCAGGGCAAGCATATTGAGTATGCCTATGCAGAAGAGCAGAAAGACAAGGTGGTGGCGCAGCTCAAGAAGGAAAAAGCGGGAAGCATGAACATTCAGCGCTATAAAGGCTTGGGAGAGATGAATCCTTCAGAGTTATGGGAAACCACCATGAACCCCAGGAACCGGGTGCTCTTGAGGGTAACCATTGATGACGCAGCTGCTGCTGACCGCATCTTTGACATCCTAATGGGCGACGAAGTCATGCCCAGGAAGAAGTTCATCCAAACCTACGCCAAATCGGTGCGTAATCTTGACATTTAAACTCATTCGTGTATACTAGGCCACAGGAAGGCCTTGGGGCCTTTTTAAATACCACATATGTTTCAGAATATTATTCCATTCCTGAAAGAGGTACGCGTGGAAGCCAGGAGAGTGAACTGGCCCTCGCGCCAGGAAACCATTAAAAACACCTTGGTGGTGCTGGGATTTACCGTCGCGGTGGCGCTTTTCCTGGGCGCGTTCGACTTTTTGTTCACTCAGGTGTTGGAGCGTTTCTTCATTTCGTAACATGCCAAAGCAGCAAATCTCAACAGAGCGAAGCTGGTACGTCATCCACACGTATTCTGGATACGAGGATGCCGTTGCTCGAAACCTCAAGCAGAGGATTGAGTCTTTGGGCATGCAAGACAAGATTTTCAACGTGCTCGTTCCCAAGGAAAAGAAGATAAAGATAAAGAACGGGAAGCGAAAGGTAGTGGAAGAGAAGGTGTACCCGGGGTACGTGCTGGTGGAAATGATCGTGACTGACGACTCATGGTACGTTGTGAGAAACACTCCCAATGTGACAGGATTCGTTGGTTCTGGTACAGTACCCATTGCCGTTGAGAGTACTGAGATCGATTCTTTGAAAAAGAGAATGGGCGTGGAAGCACCGCAGTACGAGATTTTGGTGGCGCTGAATGACGCGGTGCGTATTATAGACGGCCCGTTCAAGGATTTGGAAGGCAAGGTTTCGGATATTGATTCAGAGCGCGGAAAGGTGAAAGTGTTGGTGAACATGTTCGGAAGAGACACTCCAGTGGAACTGGATTCTCTCCAGATAAAGAAACTGTAATACCATGGCAAAAAAGATAAAAAAAGAAGTGAGATTGCACATCGCGGCAGGAGCAGCGACTCCCGCGCCTCCGGTAGGCCCGGTGCTGGCGCAGTATGGATTGAACATCGGGGAGTTCTGCAAGAACTTCAACGACGCGACCAAGGCAAAAACAGGATTCAAACTGCCTGTTGACGTCATTATTTATGAAGACAGGAGTTACGAGTTCCGAGTGCATGAGCCTCCGGCTTCTGCATTACTCCGCAAGGCAGCTGGTATTGAAAAGGGTTCTGGAGTTCCCAACAAGACAAAAGTGGGGAAAATAACCCGGGCCCAGCTGCAGGAGATAGCGAAACAGAAAATGGCAGACTTGAACGCAGACAGTATGGACGCGGCAAGCAGGATTATTGAAGGAACCGCGAAGAATATGGGTATTACGGTTGAGTGACGGTTCATTCTTTCTTTGAATTCCGATTGAAATACTGAAAAGGTCGGGATATAAACCCAGAAGAAAATAATTACTATGGACGAATTGGAAACAAAAGTCACTCCTGAAGAAGGAGCCGGTACAGAAGGCGAAACGCCTTCTGTGCCTACCGAAGGAGTGTAGTTCAACCGCAAAGCCCCCCGTCATTCGACAGGGGGTTTTGCTTTTTGAAACGGTTGTGATAGTGTAGCGCACATAGTTTGTAGTAGTTCTTTTTGGAGGGGTAGTCATACCATGAGACGGCAAAAATCCGTAATCCTGGTCATTGCTTCCTTGCCCCATAGCCGGAGGCTCATGAGCCTGCATCTTGGAGTCGACTACGAGGTTCTGACCGCTTCTGACGTGCCAGAAGCTCGTAATGTCTTCACTGAAGCTCAGCCGGATTTGGTCATTGTGGATGTTGACATGCCGGGAGACGAAGGGTTTGTGTTTTGCAAACGCCTTCGGGCATTTTCTGATGTTCCGCTCATCGTTCTGTCCTCACGCGCGAAGGAATCAGACAAAGTCACGGCGCTCGAACTAGGAGTTGATAATTATCTCACGAAGCCCTTTGGTATGGGTGAGTTCCAAGCAAGAGTGCGTGCGGTGTTACGTCGTACGGAGGAGAGTCGGGATATCGGGAACGGCAAGTATGAATTTGACGAACTTTCGGTTGACCTCGGCAGGAGACGCGTGACAAGTCGGGGCAAGGAAGTAATGCTCACGCCCACAGAGCTTGCATTACTGTCTGTGTTTGTACGCAACGCAGGAAAGATGCTCACGCATCGCTACGTACTGGAAGAGGTGTGGGGTAGCGCGTACACGGAAGAGCGGGAGTACCTGCGCGCCTACGTGTACAACCTTCGCCGCAAGATCGAACCCAACGCACGCGTGCCTCGGCACATCCTCAATGCGCCCGGCGTCGGGTATCAATTTGCTCCCGCAATCGGCAACCAGCACGCTGACGTATTGGCGAGTACCAGTTCCGCCAGTTAATCCTGGGCGGTGAAGTAGCATCCGCTACTCCCGCCCTCTTTTTTATTTCAAACTAAGCTTCGCTTAGTTATCCACACCTTAACCTGGTTTAGGATGTTGACTTTTAAAGAGTTTGACAGTTTGAGCGATATTTAGTACAGTGCGTCCAGTTCGGAAGAACTGAATTCCACTGGTACAAAGAGCTTAGTTAGTTTAAGGAGGAACAGATGCCGTTAGTAGAGGTTCGGTATAAGGGAGACCGTGTATCCGGGGGTCACATCAGAAATCTCGTAAGGAATGTTCTGCCTCTCGAGGTCGCCAAGGCTCTCCATATCGAGGAACATTCCGATGCACATCTCGTGCCAGGGGATATCGAGGTGTGGGTGAACACGACTGGTGGATTTGATGTCCAGGCGCAGGATGTGGCGATCGTCATTCACGCAACCGACTTTGAGCCACGCAGGGCACGGCTCAAGGTTGCCACGGCTCAAGTGGCTGCGGCAGTTAAGGAAGCACTGCCACTAGGACTGACTGGCTATGTCTGGATCCTCCTCTCGCCTGCCGAATTCGTGGAGTTCGGCAAGAAGTGAAATTCAGTCCTCCAAAGCATTGTTGCCGCGGAGGATTTTTCTTTTGAAAAGTTTTGTGAAATAGGGTAGAGTGGGCGATATGGAAAAAGTGCTCATCCTACATATCCCCGTCATCCACAAGGGGTATTTGGACTTTTTGAGGAAGAATCGGAAAAGCGTTTCCCATGTATATATCCTTTGCAGTGATTTTCTTAGTGAGCTTACTGAATTCAAACCAGATATCGCGTCATTAGATACGGAGGCCGCAAAAACCCTTTTACAGAGTCTTGGTTTTGAGAACGTTTCAATACTTACCAAAGAGAATGTTGGGGAAACAAAAAGAAAGACGCTTTTACTGGTGAACGACGAGATTTCGCGCAACCTCTATGAACGGTATTTCAAAGATCAGCCCGTAGAATGGGCTTCAGTGTTTCTTCGTTGGGACAAGAGCACTGTTGAGGCAATTATGCCGCTTGAAGGAGTTGAAGTATCGCACGAGCCTTTTGATATTGAGATGTTTGGGGAAGCGTTGAAGGAAGCACAGAAAAGCGGGGACTGGTGGAGACAGGTTGGCGCGGTTCTGGTGAAGGATGGAAAGGTTATCTTGCGCGCATGTAACCAAGGCATGCCTTCAGACCACACGCCCTATCAAGCAGGAATGGTTCGCGATCTCTATAAAGCAGGAGAAAAACAGGAACTCTCTAATACCATTCATGCCGAACCCAGGCTCATTGGAAATGCCGCAAAAGAGGGGATAGCGCTTAAGGGAGCTTCTCTTTACGTTACCCACTTTCCGTGCGCAGTGTGCGCGAAAACAGTCGCGTGTTCTGGCATCAGTCGCCTGTATTTCAGGGAAGGAGCTTCCACGCTCGACGGAAAACAAGTAATGGAATCTGCGGGCATTACTCTCGTGCACGTTCCCGCGTAGTTTGACTTTTCGGTATTTTAGCGTATCCTTGCGGGTAGCACGGGTTGCAACGGATTAAGGGGAAGCGGCAATGCCACAGATCGTGTGCATGAAGAATGTTCTGCGGTATTACAGGGAAAGACCCGAACTTGTCGAAAAGAATAGGCGGATTGAGGAAAGCGGCAGATGTCCATTTTGTCCAGAAGGTCTCAAGAGCGAAGGATTCCAAATTGTTGGCGAAACAACAAGTTGGACCATCGCTTCGAGTCAATTTCCATACAGGGGATCAGATGTTCACCTGCTTGTACTTCCAAAACGCCACGTCATCACTTCTTTAGATCTCACTTCTTGGGAATGGGAACAGTGGCCAGAGATATTGCGCATTGCCACTACTGAATTCCCGTTTCTTACTACTGGATTCGGTCTGGCGATGCGTGAAAATGTACTTGGCGGAGTTACGTTGTATCACCTGCATTTCCACCTCATCGTGCCCAAGGCCAACGCGGAGGGCGGCGCGGAAGTTCCAGTCAACTTCGCAATAGGATGACAAGAGTTTCAGCCAAAGCAATATGAGCTAACGCATGCGCTAGCTCATTTTTTATTCGTGTGGTATAAAACGTACATGAAACAGTATCTCGACCTTCTTTCTCACGTACTTGAGAATGGGGAGAAGAAAGGAGACCCCCAGGGAGTGGGGAATATTGCGGTGTTGGGCTATCAGATGAGGTTTAAAATGGATGACGGGTTCCCTTTGCTCACCACCAAGAAGCTCTCGTTCAAGTCTATCGCCTATGAACTGTTATGGTTCATTAAAGGAGACACGAACGTGAAATATCTGCAAGACCACGGTGTCTCCATATGGGACGAGTGGGCAACCCCTGAAATGTCTGCAAAGTACGGGCACGCGCCCGGAGAGTTGGGACCTATTTACGGGGAAAAGTGGAGGCGCTGGGAGAAAAGAAGCGGGGGAGTTATAGACCAACTGGGCCAGGCAATCGAGGATATTAAGAAAAACCCAAGCTCAAGGCGCTTGATAGTCAATTCGTGGGACCCAGAAGACGTTGATAAGGTGTTTGTTGCTCCTTGCCACTGCTTCTTTAAATTCTTTGTAGCGCAGGGGAAGCTGTCACTTCACCTTTTCCAAAGAAGCGCAGACGTGTTTTTGGGCGTTCCGTATAACATCGCTTCTTACTCGTTGCTTTTGATGATGGCGGCGCAAGCAACGGGTTTGAAAGCGCACGAATTCGTGCATACCTTGTCAGATACCCATTTGTATTTAAATCACTTAGACCAGGCAAAACTCCAGCTGACACGGGAACCAAAGCCCTTGCCCATAATGAAGTTGAATCCGGAAATAAAAAACATCGATGACTTTGATTTCGATGACTTTGAGCTTATTGGGTATGACCCTCATCCTTCGATTAAGGCTCCGGTAGGGGTGTGAACTTAGCCGCCGATAGGGAACTGTACTGTTTGAGTGCGGTTTTTTGTTTTCAGAAGGGGAGTGATGATATGGAAATGAAGATGGGCAACAGACGCTCCCGTGAAGTTCGTATCTCCGAATCTTACGGCAACCGCGCCGCCTTGTATCTTGTATTTCGCAATGGCAAAATTCGCCAGTTCGGCAACTTCTTTGAAGTCCTCTTGCTTAAGCTGAGAGAACTTTTCCTTGTGCTTTGTCCCAATAATGAGGAAATGGTGCTTGGTGTGCTTGTAGGGCCAGCTATCTTTCGTAAGAAACCAAAGTTTTCCTTTCTTGAGAATGGGGTTTTTGTGGTAAAGGAAGTTTTCGGGGCAAAAAGGGCACTTTCCCTTCTGATGAATTTCTTTGATTACCTTTTTGTATTCTCCCTTCCTCGCGTTCTTGACGCTGACAACCGATTTTCTCATCCTTTCTTCACGAGCTGCGCGAGCAGAGCGTCGAGATGCTTTTTTACCGTATGCTCGATAATGCCGGTAGACGAGGTTTTTTCCGCCTGGCGAGGCAGAACAACAACCTGTTCCGCGAACTGCTTAATGTCTTCTATCTGTTCCGGAGGATAGCTTTCGGGAGTGGTTATGAATATATGGGGTCTGAGTATTTGCGCCAGTCCATACTGCCATTTCCCTTCCTCATTAATATCGTCCACGAGCGTCACATAGTCAACGCATTCCTGGTATTGGAGCATTTCCATGCGCTCTTCTTGGGGGATGACTGGCCGCAGATCGTTTTTCTTGTAAATCTTGATTCCCCGGTCACTGTCTGCGCCTACCACCAGCACGTCCCCGTGCTCTTTTGCCCGTATAAGGTAGCGAAGGTGGCCCACGTGGAGCATGTCCCAGGAGCCAATGGTACACACAATCCTATGCCCAATAACTTTATGGGCTTCAACGATCCGCTGGAGTTCTTGGTAGTCGAGAATGATGCGATTTTTGAGTGCTTTCATAGATTGTGGTACTATACCATACACGGATAAAAGTAGGCAATATCTTGATGACAACCTTTATTATAGCAGCTCTGAGCGGGGACGGGTTTATCGCAAAAAATCCAAGCCATTCGTCCTTAAGCTGGAGGAGTCAAGGAGATAGGCAGTTTTTCATTTCAAGGACAAGAGAGGCCCGGGTGGTGGTTATGGGTCTCAATACGGCTAAAACCTCAAGGCGGCCCATGCCAGAGCGTCTAAACATCATCTACGCTAAGGGCAAGGAAGAGCTCCCGCAGTGGCAGGAATTTGAAGGGTGGGAAGTTACGCAGAAAGATCCCATTTCCCTCATACAGGAAATCGCAGAAAGAGGGTATGGGGAGGTTGCGATTTGCGGGGGGCAAACCATATACACCATGTTCATGGAGGCAGGAGTGGTAGATAAACTGTATCTAACTATTGAACCAATACTCTTTGGCCAGGGCATGACGCTGTTCAATAAAGAACTTGATATAAAACTAGAACTCGTTGGAACTAAGAAGTTGGGAGAGCAGACACTGTTATTGGAATATAATGTTTTGAAGTAATGGATATGAACTACATTCCCACTATTGGTTTGGAAATTCATGCCGAGCTCAAAACAAAGAGCAAGATGTTTTGCGATAGTAAAAATGATTCTTTGGAAACGCGGCCGAACGTGAACGTGTGCCCGGTGTGCATGGGGCATCCCGGTACCTTGCCTGTTGCGAACAAAGAAGCCATTCAAAAGGTTTTGAAGATCGGCTTGGCGCTCAACTGCTCTATTCCCGAATTCACCAAGTTCGACCGAAAGAACTACTTTTACCCCGACCTTCCCAAAGGGTACCAGATTTCGCAGTATGACATGCCGCTCTGCAAACAAGGGCACCTTGAGATTCTTGGGAAAAAGGTAGGAATCACCAGGGTGCATTTGGAAGAAGATACGGCTCGTTTGGTGCATCCTGAAAAGATGAACCACTCGCTGGTGGATTTTAACCGGGCAGGGGTTCCTTTGATGGAGCTCGTGACTGAACCCGACATAACTTCCTCAAAAGAAGCAAGCGCGTTTGCGAGAGAGCTGCAAACCATACTGCGCTACCTTGATGTATCGAGCGCGGATATGGAAAAGGGGCAGATGCGGGTTGAGGCAAACGTGTCTGTGCGCCCGGAGAGTAAGAAGGAATTGGGAACCAAAGTAGAGGTGAAGAACCTCAATTCGTTCAAGGCCGTGGAAAGCGCCATTGAGTTTGAAATAAAAAGGCAGACAGAAGTTTTGGAGTCGGGCGGAAGCATAAGCCAGGAAACCAGGGGATGGGATGACGCAAAGAACATAACAGTTTCCCAGCGCGAGAAAGAAGAAGCTCACGACTACCGGTATTTCCCGGAACCCGACTTGCCGCCGTTCCGCTTTTCCAAAAAAGAGATAGGGGAATTGAAAAAACAGATTCCCGAACTGCCTCAGGAGCGGAGAACGCGCTTTATGAAGTCATACAAACTTTCGGAGAGCGAAGCAGAGGTGTTTGTGCAGCAAAAGGAACTGGGCCAATACTTTGAGCAGGTTGCTGAGAAACTCAACGATGCCAAAGCAGTGAAGCTTGCCTCAAACTACATCCTTTCGGATTTATTGGGCCTTTTGGAGGGCAAATCTGTCGCGCTCGAGGATTTCTTGGTTGTCCCTGCTGACTTTGCCAAGCTCATGCATCTCATTCACAAGGGAGTAATTTCAAGCGCCATAGCAAAACAAGTATTAAGAGAAATGGTTGCGACCGGAAAAGACCCAGAGCGCATTATTAAAGAAAAGGAGCTTTCGCAAGTCACGGATACTAAGGCAATTGAAGAGATTGCGAAAGACATCATTCTCGCGAACGCAAAAGCGGTTGAGGACTACAAGAAAGGCAAGAAAACCGCTTTGCAATTTCTCATTGGCCAGATGATGGCAAAGACCAAGGGAACCGCGAGCCCGGAAGTGGCAAAGAAGGTTTTGCAGAAGCTTTTGACACGCTAAACAAAAACCGGAGCATTGCTGCGCCGGTTTTCGTTTTATCGGAGAATTATCTCCTGTCCTGCCAGTTGCCGCGAGGAGCGCGAGGCTCCATAGGGCGTGCAGGGTTTACGGTAAGAGTTCTACCTCCTACCTCCTTCCCGTTCCACATCTCAACTGCTTTCTGTGCTTCTTCCGGAGTTGCCATTTCCACAAATCCGAAGCCTTTTGAGCGTCCGGTTGTGCGATCCTGAATGATCGTTGCAGACTCAACAGTGCCAGCTTGAGCAAACAATTCCCGAAGCTCGTCTTCGGTTGTGCTGTAAGGAAGACCTCCTACGTACAATTTCTTTTCCATAGTGTGTGCAATTAATTACTATATACTTCGTGTAAGGCGACCTCCTATACTTTACTGTAA
>Ga0155132_123_pt1 | contig 40893 bp, 40 predicted proteins | sample RifCSPhighO2_01_FD_106100 | JGI IMG/M metagenome (GOLD analysis project Ga0155132, IMG submission 106100) | Candidatus Wildermuthbacteria bacterium RIFCSPHIGHO2_01_FULL_48_25 | reverse complement strand
ATTTTCTCCTGCAAGGCAGCCCTGGCTTTTCTCAATTCCAGAGCATCAAAGATGAGAGCTTTGACGTCGCGAGCCCGCAAGAGCTTTTGAAAGAACTGGAAAGGATCATTTCCGCGCCTCCTCCTTTGAGGAGTATTGTTGACGCTCCAAGCTCGCTTTTGACCACAGGAGGAGTTCTTGAGTGGACCAATACCCAGCGTGTTACCTTTGGATTGCAACCCTTGAAAGCAAATGAACAGTTGCGCGTTGCGGCTTTTGCAAAGCTGGAAGATATGTTTGAGCGCCAATATTTTGCTCATGTTTCACCTATCGGCCAATCTGCCGGAGACTTGGCTACTCTTGCGGGGTATGAATTCATTACTATAGGAGAGAATCTTGCTTTGGGAAATTTCGAGGATGACGAGAAACTGGTTGAGGCGTGGATGAACAGCCCTGGGCACCGGGCCAACATTTTAAACTCAAAGTATCGCGAAATTGGCATTGCGGTTGGAAAAGGCATGTTTGAGGGAAACTCTCGGTGGCTTGCTGTTCAAATATTCGGAAAGCCGCTTTCTGCCTGTCCCGAGCCTGCTCCTACTTTGCGAGCGCAGATAGAAGCATTTGAACTCAATTTAGATGTACTACAGCAAGAGATGTTGAGCTTGAGAGAAGAGCTTGAAAACACAAAGCCCAAAAGGGGAGAGGAATACAATCAGAAAGTGGATGCGTATAACGCGCTTGTGGCTCAGTACAACGAACTCATTGAGGCAACCAAGGTATTGGTGGTGCAATACAACCAGCAGGTGTCTAGTTTCAACGCCTGCCTCTCGCAATAAGAGAAATAAAAAACCGTCTCAACCCAGATAATTGAGACGGTATGGACTTTTCAGAGGGCCTGACCTGGAACGGAGGGCTGACTCCGTGCACAGTATCAACCTGCTTGCGTTCGGAGTAATTCCGAGGCCAGACCTCTGAGGTACGAGATGAGCCGAGTTGTCCAGACTCTTTTTGATGGCCGTCTCGACGCTGAAAAGAGTATACTAGAAGTAGCTTATACTGTCAACATTCGGCGCTTGACGAAGACAAGAGAATTCGATACTGTTTAGGCAGTAGCGAGTGGAAAGGAAAATAGGGAGGGAGGCCGTAGACATGGTCTTAACAGCCGAGAACAAACTGGAACTTCCGCGTTATCCTGCTCATACAGGGCCAAGTTCTGAATATAAACAATGGTTCGGCCGCAAATCCATACACAGCTACCAAGAAATGCATCGAGTACGCTGGCCCGAGTGGGAATTTGAGCGGAACTGTGTGGCAGCACTAGTTGTTGCGGGAATCGGTCACCGAAAGTGTCCGGTCCGGCGGCCGTGGGCGTACACATGCATAGCAGGCGCCATGATTGTGGCGTTCGCAGATACCTGGCCAGTGATTCCCAAGAAAGGATTTGGTTCAGAGGCGGATATCGAAGAAATCCTTTGGGAAGCACTTTGGGAGGCGGTCGGGAAGAACCGTGAAAAGCTTGACGCGGATTTCCTCGGGGCAATGATGAGGAATCTTTTGCCCCGGTCGTCGGAGAGTCGCTTCGCAGACAAATGGCACAACCCTGACACCGGCTTTGCCGATTCTTCTGCCGGGCGGGTGTGCAACTTGCGGCAAGAGCGCATTCGGGAAGGGAAAAAAGCTCTGACACGCCTACCAGAACCTGTACAGGCCTCTGTAAGAGAAGTGGCCCGGCATGTGCCGCGAATGACCAGAATAGTGGTTACGCACATTAGCCGCGCTGAGCACCCCTGATAGTTCTCGGTTCGACAAGGCGGTGAGTTTCAACTCGCCGTTTTTATTTCAATAAAAAGGCCGGGAGATTGTGGTGTCTCCCGGCAGTGAAGCATCAAGCGAGTGTTTGGTCCAGAGTGCAGATTGAAGGATTACCGAGAGTGGGAGAAAGAACATACCCTGCCTCGTCTCCTTGTGCAAGCACCAGTACTGGCGGCGCTGCTGGTACTTTGCCCCGAATCCAGATGCCGTGCCTCCGACTCAATACCTCAAGCGCTTCTGCGAATCTGCGCGCACGCTCGCGCATTCCGTTTTTCCAGGGAAGATCGGGCCACAATCTTTGCGCAACGTCCAAAGCCCGCGCAATGCTCAATTCCTGTATCGGCCTGACCTTCCTTAGGTCACTTTCTTTTACCGGTTTCAGATCGTAGGGAGGCGGCACGCCAAAGGGTTTGCCGACATCCTTGCTCTTTATCGGGCCGCGTGCGTCAAACAGGCCTCCATCAGGTCTTTGCAAAAGTGCGTGGCGTATGGTTCCCCCGTGTGTGAGGCCTACTATGGGCCAATCAAGATTTTGTTGGAGCGCGACGGCAAACGCGTAACATTCTCCGTCGAGGTAAACTCCTACGCAAAAGTCGTAGAGCAGTTGTGTGCTTTCTTCGTCGAGGTTCTTGAATGTAATTGTCAAAGCAGCTATCCTCCTTTGCATGATTCCTATACCCCATATCTCCAGTTTTTACAAGAGTTGACTTATAGCAATAAACGTGGTATTTCTGTTGCAGTAGCACACGACGTGGTTTTACAAAAGGGGGATAGATTGGTAAACGTTCAGGAGTACGCTCAACGTGAGCCCGAGTGGATTACAAGCGGAGACACCAGGCTTGCCGCGACCGTTGACCGGCGAGACCTCGAGCACTGGATGATTGGTGTTCACGGGGGACACTCGCAGAGTAAGCGCAAGGGCGCTCGTTGGGCCCATTTGTGCGAACTTGCTGAACGGTTGGGCTGGTCGTTCGCAGCATTCGATCTGCGCGACGAAGACGGCGACTCCGAGCCCCATCTCGACGCGACCATTACCCAGAGTCGCGTCGACTTGGATCTCGTGATCCAGACCCTTGTGCCAGAAGACGGCAAAGTCGTTCTCTGGGGGCACAGCAGGGGAGCATTTGTTTCCTTTGCGTGGGCAGCAACTCGCCAGTTTCGTAAGGTTGCCGTGCGTAAGGTTGTCGCGTGTATTCTCGTGGCGCCTGCATGGGGCAACTACGCGCGGTTTCTCACTCGCATCGCAGAAGTGGGAGTGAACGAGGCCTCGTTCCGGGAAATGGGCGAGGTAAGTTACCTAAGGCGGGGCAAGCCCCAAACCCGAACCTGGGACGATATGGAAGACACAAGGCAGTGGGATCGCCTCGAGTCTCTTCTTGCAACAAGCTTCACGACTCCCACGCTCGTCATTCACAGTAGGAATGACGAGGTGATACCGTATGAGTTGTCGGAGAAATTCGGTGATCTCGATATATGGGCAGACGTGCGCATCACGCCGCGTGGAGATCACCAGTTCAAGGGCCACGAGGAATGGCTTATTTCTGAAACAGAGGTGTTCCTGCGGCACGAGAACGTTATCTGAACAACGGATTCGGCCAGCAAACAAACGGGCTGGGATGGTTTACCACCATTCCCCGCCCGCTTTTATTTCTTCAGCTCTTGACAGCACTTCGTGTATAGTTATACACTAAGTATAATGAAACGAAAGAAGCCAAGTACCAAAGAACTCCACTTCGCGGTCTTAGCCACCGACGTGGTCATTTTTACTATTCACGAAAAAATTCTCAAGGTTCTTTTGATCGATGTGCATATACCACCTTTTTATAAGCATATGCTCGGCGTGCCTGGCGGTTTGATACGCCCCCATGAAACCGCCGATGCGTCGGTTCGCCGCCATTTAAAAGGCAAGACAGGCGTTGTCCCTTCCTATATCGAGCAGTTGTACACGTTCAGTTCGGTCAATCGCGACCCAAGAGGCAGGGTGGTATCTGTGGCATATCTTGTGTTAGTTTCTCCAGAAGCAATTTCCAAAAGCCTCAATGCGAGAAAAGTATACTGGAAAGATGCAAAACGCCTTCTCAACCTTGCATACGATCACAACGAAATCGTGAAAAAGGGCTTGGAGCGTCTTGAGGCAAAGCTTGGGTATTCCACTATAGCCCAAGGATTCTTGAAGCCCCAATTTACCTTAGGCGAACTGCAAGAAGTTTACGAAGTTGTGCTGCGAAAGAAGTTTGACAAGCGCAACTTCCGGAAGAAGCTTTTCGCGCTCAACCTGGTACGGCCTACTGGAGGAGAAAAGAGGGGAGGGGCAAACAGGCCTGCGGCACTCCACAAGTTTGCGAAAAGGCAAACAGAGTTCTTTCAATTTCTTTGATCTAAAGGAGTTCGGACGTCTGACCGGGAGTTAGCCGCCTGGACTTCTTTGAAGCCCGGGCGAACCTTGACAATTTAATACAAAACTGGTAGGGTTTTGCTGCTGAACCTTGACAATAGATATCTGGAAAAGAGTCAAGCGGAGGGGAATTTCGTGATAGAAATACGGAACGATTTTCACCTATACCAAGTCGGCAAGCAGGTGGCAGAGACCGGTACCTACCGGCTCTACCTCTGCCGCGACGAAGCAGGGAGTCAGTGCCTTTTGCAGATTGCGCTTGCGACAGCTAACAACGGCGGTCTTCAGCGCACAGCCTACGTTCTAAAAGAGCTTGAGCGCTATGCTGATGAGCTTGAAGAAGAGTACGCGCGTGTGAAGAAGGATCCCGAAGCCATGCTTAACTACAAGCTCGGGTTTCCCGAACTTGTAGACAGCTTCGTTTCCCAAGAACAGGGAGCGCGGCACATCAACATCCTTGCGTTTAGGAACGTAGGGGATGTGAGGAGCATGGTGCCATTGAGCAACATCACGGCCAAAGACAGGCTTCGTGTTGACGAGCGCACCAGCGCGTGGATCATGGGGAAACTTCTCAAACTGCTCGTATTTGCGTTCAGTGAGGGATTCTCCATTGAAGCGACCGGGAACAACGTCTTGATCGAGCCGAAGCTGCACTATGTGCTGATCTTCGATTGGTCAACAGCGCAGGTATTTCCCGAAGCGGTCCCAAGAGAAACGCAGAGTTTGCAGATCTCAAAAGCCGCCCAAGCGGTTGTTGTCGTGCTGGGAGGTGAACTGGAAACAGGCACATTCCCAGACAACAGCACCAAGGCGTATACCGATTTCGTCCTACATCTGGCACGAGGAGGCATGCGAGACGCAGAACAAGCACACAAGGAGTTCTACGCATTGGTCGATGCGCTCTGGGAGCGCAAGTACCATCCATTCACCACTAAACCGTTGAGGAATGAAGAGGAGAACTGACCATGGGAAAGAGAACGTTCTCGCGCGAAGCCTACTCGCTGGCAGCTGAAACATTCGTACCAAAGAGTGGCCCCGCGACGTTCCGGGCAGAGCAAGTAGCCCGTGAAACTGGCACGTTGAATCCGCTTGTCGATCCGGCAGGCTACGGCGTGATCCGCCGATCGCTGCCGCGACTCGAAAAGCGAGCAGACGGCCTCTGGGTTCTCACGGTTGGCACGCCAATACCAAAAGAAGTTCGCGTGGACACAACCGGCAGCATGGGTGGCAATGTTGACATTGCCCTTCGCGTTCTGCCGAAAGACTACGAGCTGTGCAGCGGCGTGCTGCCTGGCTACGATCTTCAGAGCGCGATCGGGATCTTTGGCGACGTAGGAGACAGGTTCGTTCTGTGCCGGCCGCAGTTCGAGATGGTGGCCGAAAAAATCGTTGAACAGCTTACGCTCATGGTTCCCGAACGGGCAGGCGGCGATGCGCCCGAAGATCCGCATTATGGATTGTTCGGCGCTGCTTTCTTGACTGCTGTGTACATCGTTCGGATCGACCTCAAGGGGTACGACTTTACGGTGTCGGACGCGCCGGGCCGCGATTGGCTCGACGAGAGTCAGCTCCGCCGCATTTTCGGTCCCGAGGTGTTCGAAAAAGTGGCCGAGAACGGCCACAAGGTGGATTCCCGTGACCTGCCGAGTACGATGGAGGTTGTCCAGGACCTGCTGAAACGGGCGCACGCCTTTTTCCTGCAGGTCGGAGACGCCCCGAGTACAACGCGGTTCTGGACAGGAGTGTTCGGCGCAGAGCGCGTGGTCGTTCTGCCAAGCACAGAGCTTCTGCCCCAGGTGCAGGCTGCGATCATCGGCCTTACCGAAGGAACTCTCGACCTTAGCAGTGTTGAGGAGTTCCTCCAGGAAAACAACGTTGAAAGGGACGACGCGAAAAGGATCGTGCGTTCTGTCGCCAACATCCCCATAGGCGCCCAGGCAGCTCTGCCCAACTTTGGCAAGCGGCCGCAAAAGGGTGATCTGTTCAGGGAAAAGACCGATGTCTGGCCGATCGACCCGAGCGAAGTCGATTCAGAGGGCGCGCCTTCGGAAGAAAGCGGCGACCCCGAAGGGCCCAAGTGGCTCTAGGAAGGAGATGAGAGGTGGCGGTGAAAAAAGTATACACCGTCACCGATCTTGGTCCGGGTGACGGCGGCAAAGGCGGTGTGGTGCACAAAATCACAACAATGATGCGTGCCCACACCGTTGTGAAGGTCGGAGGAGCTCAGGGAAGCCACGGCGTTTGCACCTCAAGGGGTGAACGCTTTGCATTCAGCCAATGGGGCTGTGGCACATTCGAAGGAGTAAGGACGTATCTTTCTCCTCGCATGGTGGCTTCCCCTGTGGGTTTGCTGAACGAAGCCAGCGCGCTTCGGTACGAACACGGGATTCACGATCCCTTCAGCATGCTCACGGTAGACAGGGACGTGCTCTGTGCCACGCCGTACCACGGGATTGCTTCGCGCCTCAAAGAAATGGCGCGGGGCAAGAACCCCCGCGGTACGATCGGCACAGGAGTAGGTGAGGCGTATCGCTATTCGGAGCGGCACCCAGGTTTGACGATTCGGGTTCGCGACCTTTCGCGGCTCGATATCAGAGACCGGCTTGTTGCAATTCGAGAACAGGTGCGGCGCGACACCACAAGCATGATCCCTGAGTTTCTTCCTCATGACCTTCACCAGGTAAAACTGGAAGTCGGCCGTCTGTACGACGACGACTTCCTGAGCTACTGCGCGGAGCAATTCAAAGAAGTATCCCGGCAAGCTACGATCGTTGACCGCGAGTATCTCGAGCGAGAGATCCTTTCTCGAGACGGCGTGGTCGTGGTCGAAAGCTCGCATGGGGTGCTCACGGATCGCTACCGCGGTTTCCACCCCCATACCAGCGCAATCCGAACGCTGCCGCGCTTTGCAAAAGCAATGCTCAGAGAGGCTGGATATGGCGAAGAAACGGTGAGCATCGGTGTGTTCCGGGCCTACGCCATTCGCCACGGTGCCGGGCCTCTTCCAACTGCAGACGCAGCTATGGCCGAAAGCCTGCTGCCTGGCAGCCACAAAGAAGAGAACCGGTACCAAGGAAAAGTGCGCGTTGGCCCCCTTGATCTTGTTCTGCTCCGCTACGCCATAGAGGCCTGCGGAGGTTCAGAGGCCTTCAACGGGTTGGCTGTTACCTGGTTCGACCAGATCATGGCCAATAAAAGGTGGGATCTTTGCGATCGCTACGCGAACGCCGAGAATCCCGAGTACTTCACAGAGAAGGGAGCGCTGAACGTCAAAGGAGGAGAAGACGAAGAGCACCTCGAGTACCAGGAACGTTTGGGTAAGCAGGTTTTGGCTTCTAAGCCCATAGTCACCACTCTCGAGATTCCGTCTGAGGCCGGGCGCGACGAGCTATACTCGCTCTGCGCAAACGTTCTCAATGGAGCATTGGGAGTGCCAGTCCGAATGGTTTCATTCGGACCAACCGAGCAAGACAAGGTGTGCAGGTAAGGAAGGAGAGCGACAGTGGCAGTAGATACGGACCAGGTAAAGAGCAGGCTGGAGGAACTAGGCGTGCCGGTTGACGTGATCGAAAAGATCAAAACAGACCTGGGCGCTTCGACAGTGGAAGATCTGGCCGGCTTGACCGAGGACGATCTTGTTGCAGCTGGAATGAAAAAGCTGCCGGCAAGGAAGTTGGTCTCGGCACTCGCGCCGGCCCGGCCCGCAAGCGAAACAGCCGCAGTGGCTGTTTCGTTCGATGCGGTGCTTCCGGCAGTTCCGAGCGACAGCTCGTGGCTCGAGGCGCTCAAGGCCGGAGGTGTTCTCAAGGTTGACCAGTCGAGTGTCATCTCGGCGGTTCGCGCGGCGCTTGCGTCTCGCGTGGGACTCTTCGATGTTCTTAACCTTCTGGTGAAGGCCATGGAACGATTCGCCGACGAGAACGACGAACAGGTTGACCCCGCGTTCTTCAAGCTTCGCCGAGACATGACGCGCCGCAACTACGCCGAGATCTTCGAGGCCCTCGAGGGTTTCGACGGCAACTACGTGACCGAGACCAGGAGAAAGCAGTTGCTCGGCCGAGTTGACGAACATCTCTGGCCCGCGATCGCCGCCTTCTTTGAGCAGCTGCGTTCGTGGCAGTCGGCCTGGATGCAGGGTGCTGCGAATCCGGCCATGATGATGAGCGTTCTCATGGCCAGCTCTGGTGGCGGGAACGTCATACCTCCGGGCATGATATCGCCGCCAGAAACCGGAGTGCTGCGCGACCATGCTGACGCAGTCGCAGATGCCATCAATAGGGTGTTCGCGGGAACCGGCGTGCAGATCGCAGCCGCCCTCGCCTACGACGCAGTCAAGGTCAAGGAAGCTCTGGAGAACCCTCGATTGCCCGGCATGATCGGCGCCGCGAATCGCGAGCAGATGCTCAAGCAGCTGGGAGTGGCGGTTTCAGCCACCTACCCACGGCTCGAGAACAACCTGACGCGTTTCGTCCTCTCTATCATGGGCGTCAAGGACCAGCCGGCGGGCAACGAAGAGCTCCAGTACTTCGGTGCCCTGTACATGCTCGGCTCCCAGATCCCCTGGGATCAGCTGAGCAACAGCTACGCAGGCGGCAGAATGCCAAGCGGCATTGGCGCCGATCGGAAGGGGCGCATCTAGTTCTTTAGCCCGTAAAAGGAACGGGCAGGGCCAAGCATACGAATGCTTGGCCCCTTTTATTTCTAAACAAAAAACCGTTAGCTGGGAACTAACGGTCGTTATATTAGGGGAGCAGGGAGTTTGGGCAGAAAGACCTTGCTCAAAAAGAGCTTTGTCGCGAGCCACCTGTAGCCTGAATCCCAGAAGGCGCTCTTGCCGTCAACGCTGTCGGGGTACGGCGCGCCGTAGCGGGCGAAGAATCTTTCGTACCCGTTGTGCATGAGCCGGTACTGCAGGGAAGCGCTTTCAAGGCTCTCAAGATACAGCCTTCGCGCGTTCTGTCTGTGGAGCGTGCCGCTTGTGTCAGAGAGGTAGGGAAGCAGCAGTCGTAGGCAGAGCTCGCGTATGACGGGCTTTGGCCCTATCCACGCGGCTCCGAACAGGGCGTGTGTCCAGTAGCTTTCTCCCAGCGACACGTCAGGGCTTTCAAAATCCCGAACCCTAAGCAATCCATTTCTTTCCTCGAGCCAGAACTCAACCACGTTTGGGATGAGCACATGGCTGAAGGTTCGCGCGAGGAGTTCCTGCAGCCTTTGTCGGATTACAAAGGGTGTTCCTGGCCTCACAAACACCGCGACATCAATGTCTGAGTTCCGCGTGCCGTATCCATTCAGACGGGAACCATACACGAGAACCACGGGGTAGATGAGGTTGGATAGTTCGCGCGTTGATTCAATGGACGAAACCATCCCATGCATGTCAACCAGGTTCGTGATGAAGTTCAGGTTTTCGGAGAATGGTCCTTCCAGCTTCGGGCGAGCGATGTTGAGTTCTGCAAGTTGTTTTTCGTCGACAATGCCGAGGTGGCAGAACCGGCGAAAAGTCTTTACGAGAGCATCCTTTACGTCAGAGGAATCGCTTTCCCAGAGCTTCAGCAGGGTTGCCCTGTGCTGCGCGTACAGCGCGCGCGCTTTTTCGAGGTCGACTGCGGCAATTGACTCAACCGTTTTCCTGATTCCTTCAGTCAGCACTTCCTGGCTTGCGTCCGCACGTTTGCCCTGGATAATCAGTTTGCTTACGTGTTCGCTCAAGGCATCAACTGCCTCTTCGCGCTCACGCTTTTTCAGCCACGCCGCGCGTTTTTCGGTGATAGGCGCGGTGTTTTTTACTGCTTCGGGCTGCTCTGGTTTGAGTGTGCCCCGAACAGCTGAAAGCGCGTCAGCAACGCTGTCTCGCAAAGTTTGGTCTTTGATTTCTTTCGCGAGTCTTTCTGCGTCCTCAACCGTCATCCAGCCTTTTTCAATGAGTACTGGAATGAGGTGAGCAGCTTTTACCACGCGGGGCAGATCGCTTTCGCGCAACTCTATCTCAAGCACGTCGCCATCGGTAAAGTTTGCGCGCACGTCATGCGCCGAGAGAAGGCTTTTCCATGCCTCCATATACGCATGCCTGAATTGTTCCACAGCCTGCTTGAGTTTTTCCCCTGGAGCACGCCATGCCTTTTTTGGCATGAGCTCAAAAGGAAAGTACAAGACAAGCCGTCTGTAGTCACGTTCAGACAGTAAGCCGCTCAGGGACGAGTACAGGCCTGCTGCCTGCTCTTCGGTGAGGTGTCCTTGGTCGATTGCGGTTTCAAGAGGAATATCCGGCCGGGGCAGAGAGTCCAGGACGTTTTGAAGGCGCCTGTTCAGCTCTGCGCGCTCCGTAATCTGTTCGCGGAAGGTCTTGTTGCCGAGAGTGGTTTCATCCCACAGTTCTGCAGCTTTTGCGAGGCTAAAAAACGATTCAACGGGAACGAGCGATACCGACACATGCGCCTCCTTTCTTCGTACTTTGCTTCAATTGTCAAAAAACAGCTTCTTATTGAACGTAAAGAAGTACCGTAACTATAAAACAATTAGACTAAAAGTCAAGCTTTAGTTGACAAAGTATGCTGGCTAGATACAGTAGATAAAACCACAGGAGGCAGGCCATGGTTATGCTCGATGAGCTCCCAAGCGCAACGTGTTACGACTGTTCACATACTGCTTCTGTCAGCTCTTTCCTTCCCATTTTCACGGTCAATGGCGACATGCTCGAATGTCCCGACTGCGGCAGCGTGAATGTTGTACTGGCGGGCGATGCGTCAGAAGGAGACGAGCGAGTTGCCGACTGAAACCGTTCAGCAAGGCCCAAAAGCAGTGTGCAGTGCTTGCGGCTTCACGGCGCACCCAGAAGATTTTCAGCCCTCGCCTTCGGGCTGCCACGACCTGGTATGCCCCGACTGCAACAGCCCCGACGTGCAGCGCGCAGACGCAACCAACAGGGACGACTAACCTCGTCCCATTTTATTTGCTTGACTTTCTTTTCAATTTCGTTACACTACCCCTAGCTTCTTGTGCGTGAATGGGGGTGTTGAGTGCACAAAATATTCTGTTTCACCGTGGGCGGAGCAAATCTGACCAGCGAGATGCGCACGTTCCTATTCAGGACTGCTTGTTCCATGTATAGGGAAAACAAAGGAAGGGTTCGTGTTGTCACCGATGACCTTGAGGGAGTGGTCGAAACCCAGTCCAAGACAGCTGGTTTCGGCGCCATTTTCGGCATTTTGTTCCACGCAGAGCTCGACACGGTTTACGGAAAGGCAACCGTAGACTACATCGTTCGAACACGGGACATAGAGGATTTTGACCCCGAAGATCTTCAATGGCTGTACCTCACTATGGTTCCAATGTCTTCAGCACCACCTGGCGCGCGAAACGCGCAGTGGAACTAACGTCCTGGGACGACTAACCTCGTCCCTCTTTTATTTGCGTTTGTTCAGGGGTACCATAGCTTCATGGAACCCTTAGCTTCAAAGATAAGGCCAAAGAGCTTAAAAGAGTTTTTTGGCCAGGAACATCTGGTAGGGGAAGGTAAGCCCTTGAATGTTGCCATTGCCCAAAAACACTTATTTTCCTTTATTCTGTGGGGCCCGCCGGGTTCTGGCAAAACAACCCTGGCAAAGATATACGCAAAGAGTCTTAACGCGAAACTTTATGAGCTTTCCGCGGTATCAGCGGGCAAAGCAGACATTAAGAAGATCGTGCAGGACCCTTCGACAGGCTCAGGGCAAGTAGCACGGCCAAAGGTACTGTTTTTAGACGAGATACACAGGTTCAACAAAGCCCAGCAGGATTTTCTTTTGCCATATGTTGAAACTGGGGAAATAACATTGGTTGGAGCCACAACCGAAAACCCGAGCTTTGAGGTCATTTCTCCTTTGCTCTCGCGTTGCAGGGTGTTCGTGCTCAACGAACTTTCAGGCGCGGAAATGGCAAAAGTAATAAAGCAGACGGGGTTTAAGCTCGACAAGACCGCTACAGACTGGCTCGTTGCCATGGCAAACGGAGACGCGAGACAAGCGATTTCAATGCTTGAGAATACCAAAGAACTGTACGGTACGATTACATTAGAGACACTCAAAGATACGCTCCAGGCAAAGTTCCTGCGCTATGACAAAAAGGGCGAGGAGCACTACAACACCATTTCAGCTTTTATTAAGAGCATGAGAGCGTCACAGCCCAACGCGGCCCTGTATTATCTGGCCCGAATGATAGACGCGGGAGAAGACCCGAAGTTCATAGCACGAAGAATGGTTATCTTTGCTTCAGAAGACATTGGTTTAGCCCAGCCAACCGCTCTTGTTGTTGCCAACGGGGTTTTTCGCGCGGTTGAGATAATAGGCCTGCCCGAGTGCGCCATAAACCTCGCGCACGGAGTCGCGTACTTGTGCCAGTGCAAAAAAGACAGGAGCGCGTATGACGCGTATTTCAAAGCCGCGGGTGATGTGAAAGAATACGGCAACCTGCCTGTTCCCTTGAAATTGAGAAATGCTCCAACCAAGCTTATGGAAGAGCTGGAGTATGGGAAAGACTATGAGAAATATACTAAAGAAGATTTACTGCCTGAACAGCTCAAGGGGAAGGAATATTTAAGAAAACCTTGACAGGGTATAATATGTATGGTAGTATCCATATGCTTGAAGACTAAGAGACGGGGTCGGGTTTCTGAAGAAAAGCAAGATAACATAACATTGAACGTAAACCTATGACAGGAACAATCAAGACACTTACGGATAGGGGGTTTGGATTCATTGCCCGCGAAGGCGAAGCAAAGGATCTTTTCTTCCATTCCAAAGATTTGAGCGGCGTGACGTACGAAGAGCTCAAAGTGGGTGACAGCGTTTCTTTCGACGTCGTTGACGGAGAGAAAGGACCAAGCGCCCAGAACGTGACACGAGCCTAACACGCAGTTCTAACAAAAAACCATCGCGCTATGCGGTGGTTTTTTGTTTTGTTGAGTATATTTCCTTAGCAGACTTTTGACAGAAGACTGGTTTCCTTGTAATATAGGTGCGGGCCATTTAGGAAGGATAGGGGGATATGAAGAAGTTTCGTTTCGGGTTCTGGTTTCTGATACTGGCACTTGTTCTGACAGTGGGGCTCCTTGGAGCTCCCAGCGTGCTCGCAAGAGGAGGGCCCAATGTCGGATGCGCCACTATTCAGGGTGGCACCATCAGCGACAACGCCGGCAATCCCGTGCAGGTTGGATTTGACCAGTACGGGTACAACTACCAGGCTCATCTGTTCGTCGGCACCTACGACGCCTTTGACCGCGTCATCGGGAACGACACCAGCGACTTCGCAGACGACAGTCTGATCATGAAGTGGAGCGATGCCTGGCTAGCCAACGTTGACTGTGACGGCGACGGAAAACTCGACCGTGGTCTGGTGGACGGAGTTGTCGGTGGTATCAGTCTGGGATGGCTCACAAACCAGAATGAGGGCGACTACGACTCAGATGGCGACGGAACGCAGGACGCCCACTACACGTACTTCGTGAAGATCGTCTGGACCGGTCCGGGTAGCCCGCTTTGGGGTCAGTACACGGTCATCCAGGAGGTGTACAACGACCCGGTGGGCGGCTTCCACGGGCTTCAGTCCAAGGTCGGAGCGCCCGGATTCGGGCTCAACGACCAATGGACCCAGTAGACGAGGAGTAATCCTCGTTTCAATCGCAGGGCTGCAGCACATGTTGCAGCCTCTTTTTATTTCCTTGACTTTCTTTTTAATTTCGTAGATGTTAGACGCTCGGCGTCTAACACTCTCATCCTTCGTCTTTAGTTCGCCCCGTTTCATTTAAACTAGGGTTACCCTAGTTTTGGCATAAAAAACTCACTTTCCTAATAGTAAGCCCCCGATGCGTTCGCACGGGGGCTGGGTTGAACGGGGAGCTGGTTCTACGTGTTGAACTGCATTCGGTCGAGCTGGCGTATCAGGCTCGCTTTGGTTCCGGCGTGTGCCGGGTGCATGCTCGAGCCGGGGCACTGCGTATTGTACATTAGGAAGTTAAAATTGTCAAGATTTCATGTGGCGAGTTCGATGGTTTTTATTGCCTTAATAAAAACGGCCTCGAAGTCGAACTTCAAGGCCTTTCCAACTATTCTTCTATCAAGGCGAGTGCCTGTTCCTCCATGGCAATCTGCGTGGTGAGGTTCTGTATATGCTGGTACAGTATTTGGCGTTCTTGAAGCCAACTTCGGGCCGTCTCGCCGAGCCTTCGCCAGATCTCTAGCGCAGTACGCTCTGTTTTCTCAACGATGCGTGCGGGGGTTGCTTCTTGGATATCTACCGAGACAGCAATCTGGAGACCATAGTTCTTGTATCCCGGTTCCCCCTTGAATTGCACTGCCACGAGAATCCAGAGCGCATCACGAGTCAGGCCCCAGAAATGCAGAATACCGTCTGGCGAGGATACACCTCCTGGAGGTGCCTGATATCCGCTATGAGGGACGTAGGTGCATTTCCAGATGGTGGCGAAAACACCCTGCGTTTCCAGCGAGAAACGCTTGTCTCCTACTAAGGGACGAGCGAAACCGAGTCGCGTGGCGGAGTTTCCCGAACGGAGACATTCAACGTCTCCCAATTTGCGAAGCGTGATCGAGTCGAAGTGCGGCTTGAGAAGGACTCTTCGAGCCTCTAGTAGCTCGAGCCATTCTCCGTAATCGGGCTGGGTTGTGCGAACGAGCAGTTTCAGTCCTTTAGTTGAGGGCATACCCTCACCTCCTTCTTGTATGCAAGAGGCATACCTCTCGCGCCTCCTTTATACTCGCTGAGCTTTCCGTTGTCAATCAGTTGGCTCCCGGGCGATTTTTTGGTAGGATACTTCCATGAAGCGTGTATTTCTTATACACGGGTGGGAGGGGAATCCAGAAAAGGACTGGTTTGTTTGGATTAAAAAAGAGCTCGAGCAGAAGGGGTTCAACGTCATTGCTCCTGCCATGCCAGACCCGATGAACCCAAAAATGGATGCCTGGGTTTCTTACCTTACCGAAGCAGTGGGAACTCCAAACCAAGATACCTATTTTATCGGGCACAGTTTGGGTTGCATTACTATTTTGCGTTATTTAGAAACACTGCAAGATGATCAGAAGATCGGTGGAACTGTTCTGGTAGCAGGGTTTGGTTCTAACTTGGAATACGCAGATTACAAAAATGAACTGATAGGTTTCTTTGAAACTCCTATTGATTGGGAGAGAATTAAGAAACATTGCAGTAGTTTTGTAGCTATTCACTCAACAGACGATCCTTGGGTATTGGTAAAACACAACGCTTTGTTCCGAGAAAAACTTGGTGCCAGATCGATTATAGAACAGGGCAGGGGACATTTTAATGATAAGGAATACCCAGTCATCTTAGATGCCTTTTTGGGTATAATCACGAAGAGGTAACATTATGCGAGGTTCCTTAGTGTAAGTGTATGAAAATCTTTATAAAAGCGAAGCCGGGGGCGAGGGAAGAGGGGATTGAGAAAATTGATGAAGCGCATTTCGTGGTTTCGGTGAAGGAGCCGCCAAAAGAGGGGAGAGCGAACAGGGCAATTGAGAAAGCTTTAACAGAATATCTTCACAAACCTGTGAAACTCGTTTCTGGCTTTGTTTCCCGCCAAAAAGTCTTCGAAGTGGGGGAGTAGTCCAAAACTAGGGTAACCCTAGTTTACATTGTGCGACATTCTTGACTTTTTGTTCTTTATGATTAAGATAGCGTCAGCTAGGCTCAAGGAGGCAAAACGTGGTTCATCACAGGGATCCAGAATGTGACACAGCAATGGTGCGGCTTCTCGACGCTCTTTGCGAATGGGAGCGGAGAACCGGCAGGAGATCCACGCTCGTTTTCGTGCCTCACACACCCGACGAGCAATACGTGGTTGCGCAAGATGGTAAACCGGTGGCAACTCCACGGGGCATGATAAGCGACATACTCGAGATTGCTCTAAGGGAAAGGGGACGGTTGGGGGCATGATGCCCTAGGGTTAATCCCCAAGGTATGTATCACTGATAGGAGACATCTTATCAGTGTTTTTATTTCAACAAAGAAAAAGACCGCAGGCGACTTGTGATTAAGTTCCACCTAGGTGTGGATAACTAAGCGGAGCTTAGTTTATATTGTAGGCGCCCTTGTATGGGCGCTTTATATAATCCACACACTAGGTGGAACTTATACTAGGCCGGGCCTAGTTTTACTTAAGGTTTTTGCCGCTGTGGAATTGACGATGAATATCTCGGAGGCGTTTGTTGGTGACGTGGGTGTAGATTTGGGTGGTCACAATGTTTTTGTGACCCAGGAATTCTTGAATGGTGCGGAGGTCTACACCTTGCTCAAGCAAATCAGTTGCGTATGAATGGCGTAGGGTATGAGGAGTAGTGAATAGGGGAATGCCGGCTTTGATTGAGTACTTCTTCATCATTCTTTCGATAGAACGGCTTGTGAGCCGGTTTTCTTCCTTAGTTCGGCCCCTGTAGTTGATAAACAAAGCCTTTTGCTTGTCTTTGCGCGTATTGAGATACTTTTTAAGCCATTCCAAAGCCCGTTCTGAAAAGTACACGGTTCTGGCTCTGGAACCTTTACCAATAACACTTAACTCAAAGTCCTTTTTATCTGAACTGAAATCAAATTGTTCCTTGTTGAGTGCTATGAGTTCTGCAATACGCAAACCAGTGGAAAACAAGGCTTCCAGGATCACTTTATCCCGTAGTCCAGAGGGGTTTGTAGCATCTGGTGCATCCAAAAGCTTCTGGATCTGTTCTAGGTTTAAGAACTTGATGGTTTTCTCCTTGTCTGCGTCCTTTGGCAGGGTTACTTTCTCTGGAGGCAGTGAAACTATGTCTTTGGCTACAAAGTAGCCCAGAAGGGCTCGCAGGGCTATTAAATAGTAGTTCTGGGTGAGCTTAGACAGGCTTTTGCCAGCCTTATCCTGGTGCCGAGACAAGTAAAGCCTATAATCCCAGACATCCTGGGCAGTAAAGTCAGCTGGAAGAAGGCCTTGGCGGTTTTTGGAAGAGAGCCAGGTAGAGAACTTCTTGAGATAGTGATTATAATTCTCTTGAGTTTTGCTGGACAATCCGCGTTCTACTTCGCAGTAATCAAGAAAATCAACTATATGTTCAAGTATTGGCTTTTTTGATTTTTCCATAGGGAAGTGCTTATTGTGCAACTCCGGAACCTTTTATATCTTAAAAGTCGCTTAACCTATATTGTGCGACCTATCCTATATTCACAATAACCCTCCCCTATAACCGTGTCAAGGGCTGCTTTTTGAGAGTAAAATAAGGCATTTTAAAGCCCTAGAAGGGGTCTAGGGCACGAACTGTTGGGTTTCGGGTGGTAAGTTACCTCTGAGGATGTTCTTAGCCTTATCTATCCACGGGGTAAGCCAACCCAGGTAAAACTCTATATTCTGGTCTAAGACCGTTGTGAACCCCTCCCAAATGGCGGGCAATGAGAAACTCTTGAACCCGTCAACCAAAGGCGTTGCAGATACTTGGCCTAGTACCACAGGCAAGAAGTACAGAATGATGAAAAGAATTGCAAGTCGTTTCAAACTCATTGTATTAGTGTACGCGCTTCTTCAATTCGTTGCAAGGTTTTTGTTTTCCCCAGGGCTTGTGCAACCTCAAATGGCCCTGCCGATGCTTCCTTTCCTGTTAATGCAACTCTCAAGGGCCAAAGCAAAAGCCCCCTATCCCCTACTTTTTCAGCTTCTGGCATTAATATTTCCTGCAATTTTTCTTTGTTCCAATCTTTTTCTTTCACTTCCAAAAGTATTTTCTGAACCTGCTCCAGGGCTTCTCGCGTTTTCTGCTCCCCTGCTCCTTTCCAGATAAGCATTTTTTTGTCATATTTCAGTTCTTTTGCGAAAAAGAAATCAGCAAGTTCTGTTATTTCAGACATTTTTTTCAGCCGCGCTTGGTATAATACTATGACTTTTTCTACATCTTCTGTTTTCACGCCCTCGGGAAGGTATGGTTTTGAGAGTTCCGCGAGCTCCTTTGGAGTTTTTTTCCTAATATACGCGCCATTGATCCAATCCAAGCGCTTTACATTAAACACTGCGCCTGCTTTTTGTATTTTTTCAACAGAAAACTCTTTTACCAACTCTTCCAAAGAAAAGATCTCTCGTTCGTCGCCTGGGTTCCAGCCCAAGAGAGCCAAGAAGTTTACTACGGCTTCAGGCAAGTATCCTTCTTTTCGAAAACGAGTAACAGAGTTGTCTCCGTGTCGTTTACTTAATTTGGTGCGGTCTTCTGCGAGAATAAGCGGCAAATGGATATACACGGGCCTGGGGAAGCTAAGGGCTTCTTGAAGCAGTATTTGCTTTGGAGTATTCGCGATATGGTCTTCACCGCGAATAACGTGAGTGATTTTCATCTCAAAGTCATCAATGACCACCGAGAAGTTATACAAAGGAGTTTTGAGGTCTTTTGCAACAACGGTATCCCCTATCAAACCGGTGTCGAACTGAACTTTACCTCGAACAAGATCTTCGAAGGCCAAAGGTTTTACTTCCATGATAAAGCGGATCACAGAAGGCGTTCCTGCCTTTAGTTGCTTTTGTTGTTGGTCAATTGTCAATTGTCTACATGTCCCCCTGTAGCGGGGCGCCTCTCCCCTGCTCATTTGCTCCTGTCTTTGCGCTTCGAGCTCTTCTTCAGTGCAAAAGCAATAATACGCTTTCTTTTCATCCAAGAGTTTCTTAAGGTACTTTTCATACAGATCCGTTCTTTCGCTTTGTCGATACGATTCGTAAGGTCCTCCTTTTTCTACTCCTTCGTTCCAGTTCAAACCCAGCCATTTGAGGTTTTCCAAGAGGTCATCTTCCCACTGCTTTTCAGAACGTTCTTTGTCTGTATCTTCAATGCGCAGCACAAAATCCCCTTTTTGGTTTCTCGCAAAAAGATAGTTAAATAGTGCAGTCCTCACGTTTCCCATATGCAGCGGCCCCGTGGGTGATGGGGCAAATCTTGTTCGTACCTTATCCATTGCTTTAAAGTACCACTTTTGGAGAAAAAGAAAAGGCGGCGAGTTAGGTCGCCGCAGTTGGGTCATCCGATGCGGTGGCCCAATCTTCTGCCAGTTGCAATTCTGGTTCGTAGTAGGCCATCCATTGGCGGGTGGTCCGAACCATCACCTGCGTATTCCCAGGGGCAGGGGAAGATTCTTCCTCGGCCGAATTAGTGTCGAGCGAATGTATGTTTACCAAAGCCGGTTACCTCCCTTATCTCTGCTGCATTTTTTATCACACACTCCCCTATCTTGCAAGGTACTGCAGGAGATATTTTGCGATATTATTCGCAGCTCCTGGTTTGGCAAAGCTTCGCGCGGCAAAAGCCATCTTTTCCAACTCTTGGGGATTTTGCAGCAGATTTTTCACCTTTTCAAGAAAGAAATGCGGGGTAAGGTTTGCTTCTTCCAAAACAGCTGCCGTCCCTGTTCTCGCGTATTCGTAGGCGTTTGTTACCTGATGATTCTGGGCTGATTCTGGAAGCGGAATGAGTATTGCGGGTTTCCCCACCGCGGCTATTTCGAATATTGAGCCCGAGCCGGCTCGCGCCACTACCAAGTCTGCTGCGGCATATGCGTCACGCAGTTCTGTTTCTTTGAGGAATGGAACAGCATGATAGGCTTTTCTCGCTTCTTCGCTCAGCACCGCGTCTGTTTCCTGTTTCATGCCTGGGTAGTTTTTCTCCCCAGTTTGGTGGATTATTTCAAATGTTTTAAGTGCTTCTTCTAAAATAATCAAAAGCATTTCATTGACGCGCTTTGCGCCTTGCGACCCTCCCATGATAAATACCAAGGGTTTTTGGCCTTCTAAGTGAAAGAACTGCGTCGCCTGGTCTTTGGAGCCCTTGAGTACTTCTGTTCGAACAGGGTTTCCGAGAAGCAATGTTTTTGCTTTGGGAAAATGCTCATTTCGTGGAAACGAGGTGAATATCATGGTGGAGAATTTTGCAGCAATGCGGTTAGCCAAACCCGGCACGCTGTCTGATTCATGTAAAAAGATAGGAACACCCAAAAGCCAGCCAGCTATGGTTGTGGGAAGTGAACCATATCCCCCTTTGCTGAAGATGAGGTCTGGAGCCAGGAAAAAGAGTTTCCAGAACGCCTGCAAAAATCCCAAGGGATTCTTGAATAGAACGTCAACGATATTTTGGAGAATGGCTTTTGCTCCCCCATACCTTCTCAGTTTTCCTGCTGAAACATGGAAAATGCCAATGCCTTCTTGCGAAAGAAGCATGTCTCCAAACGCGTCTTTGGGGCCAAGATAGAACAGATCCAAATCCTCTTCCCGCTTCATTTCAAAAAGCGCGCGCGCCACCGCGACCAACGGGACGACATGCCCACCCGTGCCTCCTCCGGTAAATAGTATCTTCATGCTCTTCTAGATATGTTAAGCAATATTCCAAGACCGAGCAACTCCACAAGCAGGGCAGACCCGCCATAACTAATGAATGGAAGCGGTATTCCTGTTAAGGGAAAAATTCCTGTCATTGCTCCCATGTTAATCAATGCTTGCAGGGTTATCCAAAGGGTGATGCCAAGCGCCGTGAGTTTGAGAAAGATGTCGTTCAGCCGGCCCGCGACCACAAAACTTCTCCAGGCAAACAGCAAGAACAAAAGAATGAGGAACAGGGCGCCCAGAAACCCTGTTTCCTCAGCAAACACCGCGAAAATGGAGTCTGAAATGGGTTCTGGGAGTACGCCGAACTTTTGGAATGATAGTCCAAGGCCTACTCCGGTCAATCCTCCCGAACCAATACCAATAAGCGCCTGCTTTATCTGGTACCCTTTTCCTAAGGGGTCGAGTTCCGGATCAAGGAACGTGGTTAACCTGCTTAATCGATACGGAGCCAGGCGAACTAAAACAAGGAGGGCCGCGATTCCACCCCCGAGCATGAGTAAGAAGTGCCAGAGCGGCGTGCCGCTCAAAAAGTAGAGCAGCAATCCCACCAGCGCTATGATTCCCAGAGTGCTCACGTCGGGCTGTAGAATGAGTAGCAAACTCATGACTCCCATAACAGCCACAAAAGGAAGGAACGTAGGCCCTGTTTTTTCTTTTTCGCGCCGGGCAGCCAGGAACGCAGCCAAGTAGAGAATGGAAGAAAGTTTCAAGAGCTCCGAGGGCTGGAACGAAAACGAACCCACGAAAATCCACCGGTACGCTCCCTTTACCTCTTCGCCTATCACGGGAAGGAACACCATGATTAGCAAAACTATGGTGAACAGCAAAAAGAGCAAGCTTCCTTTGCGAATACGCTCCAAAGGAATGCGATAGGCAATGAATCCCAGGAGCAGCCCTGGGAGCAACCCAAACAGCAGCTGGTGGTTCAAATAGTAAAAAGCAGTGCCTGTGCGCTCCAAAGAGAATGAGGATGAAACGCTGGCTAAAATGAGGACGCCAAACACAACAAGAGCAGAAGCTGAACCCAAGAGCCAAAGGTCAGGCCGTTCAGGCTTTGATGAGCCTTCAGGCTTGAAAAGATATTTTTTTCCTCTTTCCATAATACGCCACCCACTTTTTAAACTGCTCTCCCCTATCTTTGTAATCTTTGAACATATTGAAACTGGAAGCAGCAGGGCTTAATAAACAGATTTTCTTTTTTGGTGTGTGCAAGTACGCCAACCGCACCGCTTCTTTCATATCTTTTGCGAAAAATGATTGAGGGGGCCTCTTTATGCTTTGCAGTATTTTTGTTCCTGTTGTTGGGAAAAGAATGAGCGTTTTTATGTTACTTTTCTTTATCCGCTCCCCCAGTTTTTTCATATCCAATCCCCTATCATATCCGCCGGCAATGAGTGTTGAAACATTTGTCCCCAACGCGTCGAGCGCGGCTACTGTTGCCTCTGGGATTGTTGCCAAAGAATCGTTATAGAAAGTAATCCCCTTCCATTCCCCTACTTTTTCCAAGCGATGCTCCAAGGGCTTGAAGTTCTTAATAGCCCTTTCGATTTTCTGTTTTGGTATTCCAAAAAGTTCTCCTACAATTCTCGCAGGCTTAACCGAGGCCAAAACCGGGCGTGAAACTTGGCCCGACCAAGTTGTGGATAACTTGGTCGGGCCAAGTTTGAATGGAAGCTTTTGGGCTTTTGAGAGTTTTGCGATGGTTGAAACAACTTTACTGTCTTGGTTGTAGATAAGGAAATCGGTTGGTGTTTGATACATTGCAATGCGTGCTTTTGCCCACGCGTACTTTGCGTGGCTTTGGTGATGGTCGAGGTGTTCTGGGTATACGTTCAGGAGTACTGCAATATGCGGGCTTTTCCTTAGATTTTCGAGTTGAAAACTCGAAAGTTCGTATACAAAGACATCCTCTGGTTTTGCCTTTGCAAGGTGTGAAAGGACTGGCTCCCCAATATTCCCCAGCAAATGCGCTCGCACTCCTCCGCTTCTCAAAACGCCATATATCATAGAAGCTGTAGTGCTTTTACCTTTTGTTCCGGTAACCCCAATAATGGTTCCCGGGCATTCACTGAAGAATATGTCGGTTTGTGAGGTTACAACTTGTTTTTTCTTCAAGAACGGAGCGATTTTCCAGTTAGGAACTCCGGGGCTCTTGATAATAACGTCGTAATCCTTGATTTTCTTAAGGTACCCGCTCCCCTGCTTTTGGTCTGCAATACCAATCTTCTTTTTTGAGAAATACTTTCGCAAAAACAAAAGGGTATCTTTCCCTTCCCTACCAAAGCCCAGAATAAGGATTTTTTTATCTTTGAGGTCTTGTACGCGCATTATTTCGCTATTTTAGCATAAAAAAGGGGTGGATAACTAGGCGAGGCCTAGTTAAATAAAAACGGAGAGTCCGGTTGGACTCTCCCCTCCACGAGCGATGTTGCTCGGGGACTACTAGAGAGCCGGAGCCCTCCTCTTTTTAGCGACGAACCACCCCAGGGTCGGGGAGAAGCAGATTTCACCTCCTCCGGTGCTTGCCACCACGATGAGTACCCCCTTGAAAAACTGTATCAAGCCGAGTACGTAGGCTACTCCGAGTACGTCGATTTCCGTCGGAACCGCACCGGTTCCATTTCGGATCGGATTTGCGGCCAAGATGTGGCCTTCGACCTCTTCTGGCCATGGATCTTGTGCGTCCTTCAAGGGGATTCGCACAACATTGCCTGCCTTGAGATCCTTCTCCGCGATCCTTCCGGGGACGACGTCGAAAGCAGTCACTACTGTGGACAAGGTATCGTATCCTCCGTACCTACGATGAACCCCAAGTACCCGTTTGGACATTATTAGCTAACCCTGCCTATTTGTCAATGGCTCGCCTAAGTAATTTTTGGAAAACCGAAGGCAAAAAGTGTTGGCTATTCCAAGTATGCAGAATCTTGTGGTCGTGTATTTTCCCCAAAGCGAGGGCAAGCGCGGCTTTGCTTTCTTCAATAGTGCCTACACATTCAAAGGGTTTGAATTTTCTTTTGCCTGTAAGTTCATCTAGAAGAGGTTTGAGTTTTCTATCTTCAAGGAGATCTTTTTTGAATATGGCAACTGTGCGTTTTTTTCCCATAAAAGGATAGAGAGCAAGAAATACAAAGAGGCACTTGGGGCATTTTCCACACCACTCCCCTGTTCCCCTTTGTGTGCCCGACTTTGTTTTCCGTGCTTCATTGCAACTCAGGAATACCGGGAAGTATTTTGGATACCGCGAGAATATGTTTGCGATTTGCAGTTCATACAAGGGTCTCAAAAAGCTGAAGTATTCAATATTTTTCGCCAAGTATTTCTTATTGTATTCACGAAACTTTTTCTCAAACTCGAATGTTTTTGAGTACTGATGATTGATAACCTTTCCCAGGTACTTTACATTTCCTTCATTGGAACTTCGTTCATTAGAAAGCGCGATGTATTTATGGCCAAAGAGCGCCGCGGCCAAAACCGTGAGAAACGCAAGATACGCGGAAAACGGCGTGTGCCCATTTAGATATCTTTTTTTGTTGAGCTCCAAAAGCTTTGGGTCAATAATTCTCTCTACCACAATTGGTTCTCCTGCCTTAGCCAGGCTAAGGATTTTCATTTGCTCAGGCTTTGGATTCAAAAGAAGGGGCGTAATATCCATATTTCCCTTTTTAAGCAGTTTGAGCGTTACCACCCCGTCTTTCCCGCCCCCAACTGGCACTAAGGTTTGGGAAGAGGGTTTTCCTTGGCCCGACCAAGGATTTTCTTGGTCGGGCCAAGGATGAACTCCAACCGAAGATATGCTAAGGAAGTTTGGCGTGGTGAAATCAATTTTGTTTTGAAAGAAATACTCCCCCATTCCCTTCAGTATGAGGTCTTTCCACCACGCTACTTGTTCTTTATTCAAAGAACCTGCTTCAATAACAATTTCAGGGCTCGAGGTTGCTTTCCAGTAACTTGGGATTTCCATAAGTCCAAGCTGAAACACAAGATTCTCAAGTCCAACTAAGCTTCGCTTAGTTTGGGGAATGTTTTTGATTACAACCTTGGGGTGGAATCGAATGTCGGGCGGAACTTCAAAGTAAAAAGTAATTTCTAAGTTCTTTCCTTTGACTTCGTGTCGATAGCCGCGATAAAAAAACCGAGGATATCTTCCTCGTAATTTTTCAACTTTAAGTTGTAATTTTGATTTTTGCACTTTTACTTTTCCATTAACTTAGCCCAGTAATCGTATTGCCACCCCCACAATAGCACTCACCACGCCAATAATCCAGAAGCGCATGGTTACCTTGTAGTGGGGCCAGCCCAGAGCCTCAAAGTGGTGGTGAATGGGAGCTGCCAAAAACAGTTTCTTTTTGCGGAACTTCTTTGAGAGCAGCTGAATAATGACAGAGCCTGATTCCATGACAAGCAGAATCCCTATAATCGGCAGCACCGCGACTGAATCGGTCAGGAAGGCAACAACTGTCAAGGTGGCGGTAAGCCCGATCATGCCGGTTTCTCCCATGTAGAACTTGGCAGGGGGAATATTGAACCACAAAAACGCAAACAGAGCGCCTGCCATGGCAATGGAGAACGCGGCTAGATCGATCTGCGAGTTTGAAACAGCAATAATGCCAAATGAGGTGAATATGGCGGCAAACGTGCCGCCAGCTAGGCCATCCAAGCCGTCGATAACTCCCCCACTGTAGGTGGCCAGCATAACGAGCACGAACAAGGGAAGATACCAAATGCCAATATCAAAGTTTCCAACCCCTGGGATAAGCAGAGTGGTGAACTCAAGCTTGTAAAAGAACCACCAGGCGCCCACCAAGCCAATCAAAGCAACCAAGAAGAAGCGGTATTTTAAAGAAAGCCCTCCTCCTGCGTGTTTTCCCAGTACTTCCCAAAGCTTTCCAAAGAAATCCTTTGAGGGTTTGAGCACCACCTGGAGCATGTCATCCAAAAACCCTACTGCGGAAGCTGCTAACAAGGTTGCTAAAGGAAGCCATGTTTGGGCGCGGGAAAGGAAGTTGAGCTTTTCTAAAAATCCAATACCCGTAAACGAAAGGAGCCAGAAGATAAGAGCGAGTACGGGGGGCACAATCCAAATAAGCAGTCCCCCAAAGCGCGGAATGCCAGTTTCCCCTTCTCCGTGGAACTTCTGGAAAAAGGGAACCTCTCCTCCGCCCAAAGCCTTGGTTCGAACGTCTTTTCTCCAGAGCCGGTATTTGTACATAATGCGTATGAGGCCGGGAGTGAAGAGCAAAGCAAGCACGAACGCGGAGAATCCCGCTACTGCTATTTTAATAATATTGAGCGAGGGTTCTGGAATCATGGTTGTTTCCATTCGTATGCGTCAAATACCCAGTTCACCATGGTTTTCATTTCGGCGAACCTGTCTTGGGCCCCCAGGATAACGTTTACAAGGTATCCTTTTCCGTCGGGTGACTCTAGGATCAAGAGCAGGCATCCATTTGCTTTGGGGGTCCAGCCGGTTTTTCCTCCCAGCACCTTTGTCTCCCAACCATTCGAAATCAATAAATCATTGGTTGTTTTCACGGTGTGGTGCAGTTTTCCCTCAGCTGTTCTCAATTCGGCAGACGTCATACTCAAGAGTGAAAACACTTCAGGGTGGTTTTCCATGACAAAGCGGGAAAGTTCAGCCAGGTCTTTTGCGGTTGCGCGGTTTATGAGTTCTCCTTCGTTGGGGTCTACCCCTGCTTCGTCTACGAACGAGGTGTGTTCGAGTGAAAGCTGTTCCGCTTTTTCATTCATTGCGTGCAAAAAGGTTTCCCGTCCCCACTGCAGGGCAAAGGCAGCTGCGGCGTCGTTGGATGATTCAACTAAAAGAGAGCGAAGCAAGTCTTTTACCAAAAACTGCTCTCCAATATTGAAGTTCCCTGTGTTTTCTTCTTTTTGTATGGCTTCTTTGGTTATGGTGATTATTTCTTCTTGTGGATAATACGTTTCAACAACCAAAGCAGTCATCAACTTGGTTAAGCTCGCAATGGGAAGGGCCTCGTGCTGGTTTTTGGCAAAGAGCACATTCGTATTCCCCTGTTTGTTGACAAACAAGGAGAACGCCGCCTTTGCAGAAACTTCAGTTAAAGGAACTGACGTGTTGCGAAACGGCTGTTCCTCAAAAAAAGCGCTCTGGAGCACTGCGTTTGCGGTTGTTGCTGCCAGCACCTCGGGGTTTTTGGAGAGTTCTGCTAAAAAGTAGGTGTTTTCAATGGTGCTTGAAACAGTATTCATGCCCATGAACAAAGGCATACTCAAGAGGAACGCCGCGAAAAAGTAGAAGGTGTTCTTTGTCATTTCCCTGCCCTGAGTTTAGTCGAAGGGTTTTGCACCTTTAAGTGGAGTTCTTTCAATTGCGCTTCAGACAGTTCGCTTGGTGCATCCATAACAGAGGTTCTTCCCTGGCCTGTTTGGGGAAATGCCTGTACTTCTCTCAGATACTCCTCTCCCAGGAATGCCATGAGTAGTCGTTCAAATCCCTGCGCGCATCCGCCGTGCGGAGGAGCGCCGTGTGAGAATGCTTCCAGCATGTGCCCGAACTGTTCCTCGATCTCCTGTTCTTTGTACCCCATTGTTTTGAACACTGCTCTCAGCACATTGGGCTTATGCGTTCTCAAGCTTCCTCCTGCAACCTCAAGACCGTTGCACACCAGGTCATACTGCGAAGTTATGATTTTCTCAATATCCTTTCCTTTCAAAAGCATTGCTTCATGTTCTTCGTTCAAAGGAGCTGAAAACGGGTTGTGCGTGAACGTCCATTTGCCTGTTTTGTCTTTTTCAAAGAATGGAAAGCTCACAACCCAGGCAAAACTCAGTATCCCCTCTTTCTTTTCTTGTTCGGTTCTCAAATCAAACTTGTCTGCCCCGAATTGTTTCATTGCTTCTTCATAGGTAAACACAGGGAACGGTTTTTTTGCTATGTTCCCTCCGATTTTCTCCACCGCGAACACGGTCATCTCTTCCACCACGTTCATGACGTCTTCCATTCCCACAAAACTCATTTCCAAGTCTACCTGGCTGTGCTCAAATCCCCTGTCTGCTCTGGGGTCTTCGTCGCGCAAAGCCCGCGCTATCTGGAAATACTTTTCAAACCCGGCAACCATGAGCAGTTGTTTGTATTGCTGAGGGCTTTGAGGAAGTGCGTAGAACTTTCCAGGCTGTGCTCTGCTTGGAACTACAAAGTCGCGTGAACCCTCGGGGGTGGATTTGGTTAAAAGCGGAGTTTCAATTTCCAAAAATCCCTTGCTGAAAAGGTATTCGCGCACCGCTTTCACATATTCGGAACGCAGTTTGAGGTTTTTCTGGAGCCGGGGTCTTCGTAAATCCAGGTACCGGTATTTCAACCGCGTTTCCTCATCAATGTCGTATCCAGGAGTATCAATAGGAAAGGGCGGAGTTTTGGCTTCAGAGAGCACCACAAGCTTTTTCACTCCTACCTCAACGTTTCCGGTAGCCAGCTCCGCGTTCTTCATTGCGTCTGGCCGTTCTTTCACTTCGCCCTCAACCTCTACCACCCACTCGGATCTCAACGTCTGCGCGAGCTCATATACCTCCTTTTCCTGGGGCGTGCATACCAACTGCAAAATACCTCCAGAATCCCGAAGGTCAAAAAAGATGATTTTGCCGTGGTCTCTGCGGGTTTGTATCCAGCCCGCGAGTTTCACGGTTTTCCCAACTTGGGAAAGCGTTTCTGAGCTCAATGTTCGTTGCATGCTTGTGCCAGTATATCATTAGGTTATGCCAGAGGCAATTCCACAAAAAAGGTTGAACCTTTGCCTTGTCCTTTGCTCTCCGCCCATATCCTCCCCCTGTGCAAAGCAACGAATTGTTTCGCGATATAGAGGCCCAAACCCGAACCCTCTGCCCATGCCCTGTTCCCTGTTTCACCTCTGGTAAAGCTCTGGAACAACCGCGCTATTTCTTCTTCTCGCATGCCAAGCCCTGTGTCCGTAACCGAGATAATCGTGTTTTGCGCGGTTTGTCTGGCTTGTACCTTTACGCTGCCCTGCTCTGTGTAGTGAATGGCGTTATCCACGAGATTCAGCACCACATTGCGCATCTTTTCTTTATCAAAGCGGAAAAGAGATAAAGGACTTTGTGGTTTTTCGAATACCAGGTCCAAGCGTTTTTCGTGCGCCTTTACCTGAAGTTCCTGCACCACGCTCTCCAGAATTTTTTCAACACTCCCCTCTTCCATTTTCATCTCCACCTTTCCTGATTCAATGCGCGAAATGTTCAACAAGTCGTTGACGAGTTTTATCATGCGCTCGTTTGAATCATACACGTTCTGCATGGGCCTCTTTTGTTGTTCCCCCACTGTTCCATACGTTCCTTCCATGAGCATGGATAAGTATCCTTTAATGGCAGTTAACGGCGCTCGCAGTTGGTGCGAAGCAATGGAAAGGAATTCAGACTTTGCTTTGTCGAGCTCTTTGAGTTTTGTGAGCGCCTCTTCCAATTGCTCACGTATTCGAATCTCATTAAGCACGCTCTTGATAAGTAAGTATCCCGCGAGCAAGAAAGCCACAAATAAAGTTCCTTTCCACGCGTATTCAAAGAACGAAGAAGAGGTGAAGAAGTTGAAGAGTAAAAGAATAGCAATGGCTCCTACCAAGAACTGGGTTAACACAAGCCGTATGTCAAACAGCTGTTTTCGCAAAATGGCAAAGGTGAGAATAGGGGTGTAGAGAAAGGCAAACAGGTTGAATATGGGATAAAAATCTATTCCGTACACAGGAAGGAAGCTCAAACTGCCACCTGCGAAACTTACGAGCATGCCCGCGAAAAAATACTGGATCTGCTTTTTCTTCAACCCCGTTGCGGTTCTCAATGCTCTCCAGAGAATATAATGGCTCAAGATGACCAACCCTATGAAAAAGAAAGTGAAAGGAATGTAGAAAATGCCTGGGGGCGAGTCATAGTAAAACTGGTTGAACACCCAGCGCATGCTGGCAATGAAGAGATCCCCTTTCGCGTTGAGAGCTAAGAACAAGAAGCCAAGGGTATAGAGAGAAACAATGAAGGGCTTGTTTTTGAGTTTTAAGAACTCTGATACAAAGTGCATGAACAGAATGGGGATGAAAATAACTCCGAGGTGCGTTATTCTCCACCAGAGTTCTGCCTGCGCAATATTACTCGTGGTTGCTATTTGGTAGGCGCCAAACCCCCACACCGCGACAGCCGTGCAAAACAAGCCCCAAATGTGGTGGAGCTTTTCCTTTCCAATAAGGATCATCAAAACCGCCATGGCAGTGCTCGTGGTTCCAATAAGAATGCCCGAAAGAGCAAAAACGTTCATTCAGATATTATATCAGTTCCGCAAAGAAAAAAGCAGAACTTACGTTCTGCCTGTGCTCACAAGTTCCCGTTCTCGCCCGAAGTTTTGGGAAATTGCGTAATCGAGAAGTCGCGCGAAATAGTCGGGAGTAATGGGAGGCGGTGCCACCCACCTTGGTCCCAGCACTTCTCTGGTGTTGGAGTTCGAAAACTTTTGAACGTCCTGGCGCGTGTAGGGGTTAAACTGCGCCAATTGTCCTTGTATGACTCTTTGAATTGCGCCAGCGCGGCCCGATGGCGCATGGTCACTTGACCCAATTTTGAAACCGCGTATTCCCAGATGTTCCAGGGATTGTTCAATGACAAACTTTACGCTTGGCGGATTCGGATGCGTGAGGTGGAACGTCATGTTCTGTACTGGGCTCTCAATCAATCCGACTAGCGTGCTTCCCACCCAATCGCGTGGCACCAAGTGGAGTGGTCCCACCTTGGTGGCACTGATGGTAATGGGAAGGGTAATGACTCCCTGCGAGTCAACGTGAATTCCCGACCCCAGAAGCTTTTGGGGGTCCTGTTTCCACTCTTTTTGAATCGCTTTACCATGGCGGAACAAGACCTCGAACCATCCTCCGTATCCGCTATTGACTTCAGGGGTGAATCCAGTGTGGTAATCACCCGTGACAATAGCGGGACGCAGAATGGAGAATGGGATCCCCGACTCTCGCACGAGCTTTTCAGCCAGTGCCTTCGAAAGTTCATAGGCGTTTCGCTGAATGAGCGGGTCAACCGGCACTGCGTCTTCGAGGCAGAACGATTTGTTTCCGTTGGCGTACGCCGTGCCTACGTAACAGATCGCAGGAATGCGCAGAGCCGAAGCAAGATTCAGCGCGTTCTTGGTGCCCTCAACATTCGTTCGGTGAACGAGTTTGTCTGGGGTTTCAATGAACTTAATGCTTGCCGCGCTGTGCACGAGCCCGTGAACGTTTCCGTAGAGCTGCGCTATATCTCCGGTGCGCACTCCCGCGAACGGTTCCAAAATGTCTCCCTCAAGAACCGTGAGGCGTTCCGCGCCAGGAACGATTTTCCTCATGCGTTCCTGCGCGTTTTCTCCATTTTTTCCCCGCACAAGTGCGATAACGTCGTGTCCTCTCTCAAGGAGAAGGCGCACGACGATTTGGCCAACAGTGCCTGTTGCTCCAGTGACCAGTAGCGTCGTCATCGCCTGTCCTTTCTTTGTGTAATGTGCTTTTGTACCCTTCGCACACTATACCCTAGTTTCGCCAAATTATCCAAATTAGGGTAACCCTAGTTTGGAATTGACAGGTGACTTTATTTATGGTTCGCTGGAGGTAGTTACGAGAAGTCTGCTCTGCCAGTTGGTGGATGGCGGATCTCGGGTTATATGTTCTGGCGAGGTTCAGTATTGGGGAGGGATACCCATGAGCCGTAAAGCGTTAATGGTTTTGACCGGAGTGTTCGTTGCGTTCGTAGCAGTGGGAGTAGCTTTTCTCGTGATGCGGAGTGGTGGCGATAAGCCGGTTTCAACTGTTGATTCTACGCCTGTAGTTTCGTCGACAGCTGGAGTGTTGACGCAGCCGACGGCAACGCCGGTGTTCGTTCCAACGGGTACAGCCCTGGCGCAGCCAACAGAGACCGCTGTTGGAGCAACCGTGGTTTCGGCACCTACGCAGGTGCCAACCGTAGAAGTGACTGCCGCGTCTGTCTCTTCGCCAACGCCTACTTCTACCCCGTTGCCTCTTGTTGCCATAACCACGATTGATATATCGGGGGACAACATCGCAGACCTCAACATCCTTGGAGGTTACTCGGGGCAGGAAAAGACACTCGCGCGAGAGAAGCCCCTGGAGATGAAGGATGCTCCGCAGGCAAGGGGTGTTGGTTACTACGGAGTTTTCAGGGTTGGATCTCGAGGCATGCTCGCCATAATGGCTGACATCATAGATCCTTTACCAGAAGGTTTCCAAAACCCGGGGACGCTCTACGTTGGCAGAGAGCTCAACGGTTCACTGGCGGATGCGTACGCGTATTCTCTTGTGCAGAGCCACGCAATCGAGGTGAATTCCTACGCCGTTGATTTTGGGGAAGAGGGAGATATCCCGACTGCCCTTCGCATCGTCGCAGAGATGGCTCAACCAGTTAGTGCGGTGAGCGTAGGCATTCAGACGGTGAGTGTGCGGGTCGGAAGAATTTCGGAAACCGATAGGTTCTTCGCGCTCCAGGAACGGAGCGGATACGGGATGTTCAAGAACCTTGGAGACGTTGTGGTCCTACAAGATCTCAATGGCGACGGCAAGGTGATTGGCGACTGGCCGGAAACCCAGCAGTCAAGCACAGTTCTCATTGAGGGAAAGTGGATAATTCATTCCATTTCTCCTTCAGGGAGAACAGTTTATCTCCTCTCTCGGGAGAACGCCGTGCTTGCGGGACTTATCCAACAGTAGGCACAGGTGGGGGTTGGTGTCAAAACCAGCCCTCTTTTTTATGCTCTAAATTGCCATCTTGACAAATAGGTACAAATGGGTATATAATTGTATTAGTTCGGAGATTTTCCGTACATAACCAAATAAGTGGCATGGAGGTGCCAAATGTTAGACCAGATTCGGGAGCAGATTGCTGCTTCGGATCACGTCGAAGCAACGCGGCACCGCCTCGAGAATGTGCGGTGGGACAGGATTGTTCCACTCGCCATGTCTTTCTTGGTAGTCGCGGTTTTCGCAGTAGCAGTGGCAGTTCTGTTCGTTGTGTTCGCAGGCGCTCGCAACTCTGCAGTTCCTGCGACACGTGAGCAGTCCAGCATTGTTCGAGTGCCTTCTCGGGCACCGGTTCCAGTAAGTGAGTTGTCGGTTGCATCGGCGAAAGTGCCGATCGTAGAACCGATCTGGAAGCCCGGCTCGGAATTTGTAAAGAACCCGGACCAAAAGGCCGAGTTCCTTTCCAGCGAAGCCTGGAATGAACTGAACGAGACGCTGTTTGCGACCATGCAGCTCGATGCACCGTACCTGTACCCGAGCACTCCAGAGAAATGGCATCCAGGTGGTCTTTCCTACATCGTTGCCCATGGGAATACATGGGTCGCACTGTGGTCGGATGACACCTGCATCGAGAACTGTTCTCCGGAGAGTCTCTTCGTCACCCGTGGCATTCATCGGCCTGTCTACTCTCTTGACGAGGGGAAGACATGGCGCGAACTTGCGCCACCTCCTGGGTATAACGAAAGCAAAGACCCAACCAAGGGTCTGAGGCTTCTCGGATTGAGGGGTGCCCAAGGGTTGACTGTCTTTGACGAGGGAGATTGGTCACGGATTGTCATTGCGACGACTGCGCCAAACGACTCCATCTTCACCATCAAGGAGGTGTATGAAGTCCTTGTTCGTTCGTAAGTAAAGCCCAAATCGGGCAAACGGCCTTCTTCTTTCTTCAAGAAAGGAGAAGGCCGTTTTTCTTTTGCCGAGTATCAAAATTATTGAGTAGTAGGAGGAGTGTAGTCCACGCCCATTTCAAGGTAGTTGATACGCTCAGTGAAACTCGTAGAAGAGTCGAGGTATGATTTTTCTTGGGACGAGTTCGAAAGCTTTCGATATGCATCAAATATCTCATTGTTTTGGGCACGATCAATTCCCCACGCCCAGACTGTGCAATTATCTTGTTCTTGTGTATTGCAATCTCCAGTCGGCCCTACGCTGAATGTAAAGCTTTTTGTAGTCGTAGTACCACTGCACCATTGATTGCTTGTTATTACGGTTGTCGCGGGCGTTCCTGTGCGAAGAGCGAAAAGACAGGTTTGGAGTCCTGCTCCCCCGTCGTCTTTAAATTCTGCAGTTGCGGTATAAAGTCTGTTTCCTCCGCCGTCACGACCTCGCAGCCATACGGATCCACCTTTTTCTCCTCTCGCAATCCCTGAATCCGAAGACGTAAGCCCTGTTATTTTTGTACTTGGGTATACGCTATCAATACATGTATTCGGGGAGAAATTACTTGTGATATCCCCTACCCCATTATCATTCGCATCAATGTTGCATATTTGTTTAGTGGAACTTGCATCTGAGTTTGGATTGAGGCTGGAAGGGTTGCACTGGTCGTTTGAAACACACTCCTTTAAAGTAAATTGCCGATTGCTGAACACTTGTTTCTCAGTTTCATTACTACCGTAGTTGGCTTTGACGCCGTGTTTTTTCACGACTGCTCTTTTGTCTGTAGATATAGTTGGGTTGGTCCATGCGTTTTCTCCTGAACTGCTTGTGTCATCTTTAGCAGTCCCAGGTGAAAAACTCGTAAACACACACTCCGAAGAACTTAAATTATATTGAAATGACAAATCTCGAGGTGTCTGGAAGGGCCAAGTTCCTTGAAGCGCTTCTTTTTCTACGGCTCTGCTTTCTATATCTAATTTACCCTGCAAAGGAGCATCAAAAAATGCTGTCCATTTAAGGTCAAGGTCGCAGTCCCCTGCCCCAATAGGGTCGTCGTCCATTTCCACAGTGCGCACGTTTCCCGACGGGAGCGAGTAGTACTTCACATTACTGCTGTCGCTCAAGTCTTGCCCTGAACTATTGATGTTGACAGTGCATTCTTTTGTGCTTCCGGCGATTGGCACAACAACCTTAATAGAATCCTGAATAAGGTCATAGTTTTTGGCGCAGGCACCAATAGTCACCGGCACATCTGCGGAACGTTCTCCTGCATCGGTCGTGTCGCCGTCGTTTGAAATATCAACGGTTCCCCAGAAGTTCACGGTTCCTGTTCCAAGTCCCGCGGTGGTAAATGTGGTTTGGCACCTGCCGCCGCTCAAAACACAACTTCCCGGGCTTGGCCCGCTCGAGGAATGGTTCCAAAAAACAGTCCTCCCTTCGCATGCGCTCCCCGCGCAGTACGCGCTAAGAGTAATCTGCGTTCCCTGCACAATAGCGGTAGGCTCAACGGTTATAGATACTGCAGGGCTAAAGAATGCTCTTGCATTCCCCGTATTTTCGTAATATCTAAGCTCGAGGTTGTGTGTCCCGGCCGCGAGAGAAACGCTTCCGGTGCTGGTGCGCCAGCTTCCATCGGCCCACTGGTTGATGATCAAAGAGTTGTCAACATAGAGTTGTGCGCCGTCATCAGAACCGATGACGAATTGATAGGTTCCGCTTTGGTTTACCGTGATGCTTCTGCTTGACTTAAAGCCAACCGTATTGTTTCTCGAATACGCGAGAGTTCCGCCTCCCCAGTCGGTATCAAAACGCAAGGATGATTCATTTGGGGTTTCTCCCAGAAAGCTCGCGTCACTGAAGTTGTTCGTTTTTGGGTTGTCGTACCATAACCGTTGCCATGTGGTTGAGGGAAAGGTAAGGCTTATTATCTTGCAGTTATAAACGCTTGAGGCAACAGAGTATATGCCGCTTCCGCTGTATTTATGAACCAGGGCTTTATAGGCTCCCGGCCCCAGCTGGGTTGCCGTGCATTGGTCATTCGCTCCAGTTCCATTCGTTGACTTGCAATCCCAGGCGCTTGTTGAAGGGCAGGCAGCAGCCGTGTTTTCCACATACAAGTCGTAGTCGGAGGAAGAGTCGGGAGTTACCGAGAACAAAACATCGCAGGTGTTTCCCGCGGGAACTACGGCTTGATAGTATTGATCTGCTCCGCACATGGCTCCTATGGATCCCCCACTTCCAAAGTCTTTCGCGTTGGAGCAAGAGGTAAAGGAGGTGGAGTCGCACGCAAGAGAGGTGCTCACAGAGGTGGTATTGCTGACGCTGAGAGTCTGCCTTGTGACATTCACGCGCACGGTGTAATTTCCGGGCGTGTCGTAGTCGCATTTCTTGGTAAAGGTGTAGGATGTTGAACTTGAGGTTTCGGTTGCGTCAAACACTAAGTCATTGGTGCAGTCGAGTTTGTAGGTAATGGTTCCTGTGGCGGTTCCTCCCACAGAAGCGTCTATCTTCACGTTTTTCAAAGGAGCGGGGCCGGAAGAAGGAGTTGCGGTTACTGAAACAGAAAGGGTTTTATCTGTTACGGTGCAGCCAGAGGGGCATTGGTACCCGGTTTCACCCACGTTGTTTATACAGGTTGACGGGTTTGACGGAGTAGATGCCGAGCAGGTTCCGTCGCATTGAATGGTTCCTGTGTTTGTCTGGCCGCAGACGTTTGCGCCAGAGGGACAGCTCTGTCCTTGGTTGGAAACGCAGGATGTTACACAGCTTCCGCCAGAACATACCTGGTTTGTGCCGCACGACTGGCCGTTTGTACTTCTGCTGCACGCGCCATACTCGGTGGAAGAAGAAGAAGAGCAGGTTCCTGGGCTTGAGCCGCAGAAAGAGTACGTGGTGGTAATATCGCCACTTTCGTCACAGGTGCTCGAATAGCTGCAAGAACCAGACGTGGTGTCAGGGCACGACCAGTTTGTGGTTGTGGTGTTTTGTTGATAGCAGTATCCGTTTGCTTGGCAAACCTTGTTTCCGCTGCAGCCAATGTAGGTGCCATCGGTGTCATAGCATCTTTCACTTGTGAAGGTGAGTGTGGTTTGTTGTGCTGAGCATTGGAGGGCAGAGGCGTAGCTTGGTATAACCAAAGCTATGAGGAGTGCAAACGAGGCGAGTATGAAGAGAGGAAAGTATTTCATAGGGCAAAGGAGAAGAATTCGTACACAAAAGAATCGATGCCAAGGACTGGAGTAGGTTCTACTGCAACAATAATGCGCTGCATCATTTCAGATTCGGTTTCAATTGGGTTCTCAACATTAATATCCACAAGCCACAACTCAACATCTTGAGGAGCTTCTCCTGGTCCCCCCTCAACTTCAGTTGTGGCGAGCTGAACAGAGTTTACGCTTCCAGGATGCAGTTCCAGGGCTCTTGCGACTGCGTCTTTGCACATAACGCCGCTTTCTGGTTCTTCAACGCCTGCGCAGGGGTTGTTTACTGTTTGGTTGTTGAGTAACCCAGTGTTTTTGAGGAATATGAAACCTGCCGCGCTGATTGCGAGCACAACAAGAATTCCAAGAAAGATAAGGCCTGTTTCTTTCATGACCCTATAGGCGGCTTAGGAAGCATGGAGGGCGTGTTGGGTTTTGGGGTTGGAGGTGGTGGAGGAGGTGTTAATATGGGCCTTTGAGTTGTTGGCGGTTCAAACGGTTTTAACGGTTCAGCAGCCACGGGCGGTTTCTGAGGAAGAGGAGGAGCAACTGGCTTTGGCGGCATCGGAGGTGTAGGCCGCAGGCCCTGAGGAGCGGAAGCGACGAAGGGTTTGGGAATATACGAAGGAGGAGGAACGGGCGGAAGTGGTTTCTTTGCGATGAAGGAAGCAGGAGGTTGCGCCACGCGGGGAGGAATGGGTAGAATCACTTTTGGCTTTTGAACAGGAGGAGGCGTTATTGGTTCGGGAGCTCTTTTTGCTCGTGCGGAACGTGAAGCAAAAAACCACGTAATCACTGCGACCAGAACCATTAAGAGAATGATGACGAGAAGTGTCATATGTATTAGGATATTTTCTCTTTTTCAAGCGAACGTGTCAATCCATAAATATCCCCTGCTCCCATAACCATGACAATTTCACCTCCTTTGAGGTTTTCTTTGAGGTATGTTTTTGCTTCCTCATTGTTTTTGAGATACAGCACCGAACCCTTGTACGCGCTTACTGCACTTACGAGCTTTTCAGAAGAAACATTGGCTTTGGCAACAGGGTCTTCTCTGCCTGCCACATCGTAAATATCTGTGATAATGAGTTTCTCAACAGGAAGATTGGACAATACGTTCACAAAGTCATCCCATAGAAGATGTGTTCTTTGGTATTGATGAGGCTGGAACACGAGCCATATTGGTTTATCCGGCCATTTTTGTTTTGCCGCCTCCACCGTCACCTTTATTTCCGTTGGATGATGGCCATAGTCTGATACCAACGTGTAAGGTTTTGGCTTTTTAAGCTGGAAAATCTCAAACCGCCTCCAGGAGCCTTGGTATTCGGAGAGTGCTTTGAAAGAGATATCGTCGGGAATGGTGAGGATTCGGGCGGTAGAAAGAGCAGCCAGGGCGTTCGTAACGTTGTGCTCTCCTGGTATTTTCATGAGTTTTCGCAACTCTTCTGCTTCCTGCTGCTTTAACGAGAACAGCATGGTTTGTGAAGCGTCTGCAACACTCCTGATTTCTGTAATATTCTTATCGTTTTCGTTTGCCACCAGCCAGCCGTCTTCTGGCAAGTGCCCTACGTATTTCTTGAACGTTTCAACAATGTTCTTGAGGTTTTTGTAGTAATCCAAATGGTCTGCTTCCACGGTAGTTAATACGAGTATGGAGGGCCAGTAGTTCAAAAAAGAAGCAAAGTGCTCGTCTGCTTCAATGACAAGGTATTTTGACTTCCCTACTCTGCAGTTAGAATCTCTCAGCTCTTTCAACTTCGTGCCGACAATGATTGTTGGGTCAAATCCTGCTTTCACCAAAAGGAGCCCGATCATAGAGCTGGTGGTGCTCTTTCCATGCGTTCCTGAAACAGCTATGGTGTAGTGGGTTTTTGTCAGTTCTCCTAGAGCTTCGGGATAACTCTGCGCTTCCTTCTTTTTCCGCTCGATATTGTCTATTGGAACAGCGGGGCTGTAGACAACCCGGTCTGCGTTTTCAGGAACGCAAGAAATGTCGGGTTCTCCAATGCGAACCGATATCCCCATTTCTTTTAATTGGTCTGTTATCTCGGTGCTTACCAAATCGCACCCAGAAACCTCCCAGCCTTTCTGGAGATAATATTTTGCCAGAGCCGAAACCCCAATACCGCCGATACCAATAAAGTGAATCTTCATGAATTTTCAATCCGCCGGCCGGCGGACAATTTACAACTTTCAACAACACTATACTCAGCCCCGCCTCTTCTAGGTTTGCTTTCCATAATGTCGACTGAGTGCACCGTGATTTCAAAAGAAATGTCCTCGTTTACTTCGGGCCGCTCTTCGGGATTGATTTTCTTAAATTCCCATTCGTTGAATCGGGCCAGGGTGAGGTGGAGTGAAAATTCCCTTTCTTCTACGCGCTCGAGAGCCACGGCGAGTTCCTGCTGAAGCGAAGCGAGTTCTTGTGTGGTGTCCCCCACCGCCCAGAGCATGCGCGCTTGCGAAACACTGGGGCCGTACACTATTTTTGAAAGCTTGAGCGAAAAGGGTTTGTGTTTACTTGCCACTTCTCTCACTTTCTGTTTTATCTCCTCAAGCTCCTGGTCTGAGGCATTTCCATAGAATGCCAGGGTGAGGTGCAGGTTTTCTTGCTTTGCCCATCGCGCGGGCAGTTCCGGCCACTTTTCCCGATACGCCAGAAGCTGTTCCTTCATTCCCTTTTGCAGTTTTATTGCCAAAAAAATCCTGTGCAGCATATTATTGAATCGTACCACTTTTTAAGCTAAAATCAATTCATGAAGAAAACGAAAAAGACAGCAGCAAAGAAAGAAAAACCCGATGACTCCCCTATTCAGGAAGTGGTAAACCATTACTTTTCCACCAAGGGACTTTCTATAGAGCAGATAAAGAAAGACGCAAAGAAGAAAAAAATCATCTACTCTCGCTTCGTGCGGCCCGCGAAACAGCTCATTGATCTGGCAGGTTCCGTCAAAAACGCAAAAGAAGCCATAACCAAGGTAGCGGAATGGGCGCAGTCGAGAAACTTGGATTACGCCATTGAAACCGTGTTCAAGAAATGGCTGGAACTCGACAGGTTGAAGCCAAAAGAAGTAGTGAAAAAACCCTTTTACCGGAACAACCCCATGGTGTGGTCTGAAACCAAGAAAAAGTGGTTCGTGGTTACTCCCGAAGGAGAATGGTTGGAGTTTGCGGATAAAGAATCGATGATGGAGTGGAGAATCGTGAAATGAACATTGTTTTCTTTGGAACTTCTGAGTTCGGAGCGACTGTATTAGAAAAACTTGTGCAGGCGAATACAAAGCCTGTTTTGGTAGTGACTACTCCGGATAAACCTGCTGGAAGAAGTCTAAAACTCACTCCCTCACCAGTGAAAGTTGCCGCACAAAAGTATTCTTTGGAAGTAGCTCAACCCGTGAAACTTGGCCCGGCCAAGTTTGATTCAAACTTGGCCGGGCCAAGTTTGATTCCCGATCTGTTTGTGGTAGCTTCGTACGGGGCGATTCTTCCCAAAGAAGTTTTAGACGTTCCAAAGAAAGGTACCTTGAATGTTCATCCTTCTTTGTTGCCAACATACCGAGGCCCCTCGCCTGTTCATACCGCCATTCTCAATGGAGATAAAGAAACAGGAGTTACCATTATGCTTTTGGATGAGAAAATGGACCACGGGCCAATACTTGCGCAGCAAGAATTTTCAATTTTCAATTTTCAATTTTCAAAACCAACCTTTCCAGAGTTGCGTGATAAACTTGCGGAGCTGGGAGCAGAGTTGCTCATCAAAACAATTCCGCAATGGGTTGAGGGTAAGATACAAGCCATTCCCCAAGATGATTCAAGGGCAACATATACCAAAATCTTTGCAAAAGAAGATGGAAAGATCGATTGGAATAGGCCAGCAGAAGAAATTGAGTGCCAGATGCGTGCGTTTACTCCCTGGCCAGGAACGTTCACGGTGTTTAAGGGTCATAACTTGAAAATACTCAAAGTTGCAGTGTTCAATCGAAACTTGGTACAGAACTTGGTCGGGCCAAGTTTCCCGAAACTTGGCCCGACCAAGTTCACTCCTGGCACGGTGTTCTTGACCGAAGATAAAAAACTTGCTATTCAATGCGGGGAAGGCGCCTTGGTTATTGAGGAGCTACAGCTTGAGGGCAAGAAACCCATGAGTTCCAAGGAGTTCCTTCTCGGTCATAAAGATATTATTGGTTCCAAAGTATGATACACACAGAATTAAAAAAAGGAGTGCAGTTTCTTTTCGAGGGCCAGCCCTACGAGGTGCTGGAGAGTTCTATGATGTTCCAAGGAAGAGGAAGTTCCACGGTATCTGCGCGAATTAAAAACCTCAAAACAGGAAAGGTTCTTTCCCGCACGTTCCACACCGGAGAGAATTTTGACGAAGCAGAGCTCACGAAGCTGCAAATGAAATACCTCTATAACCACAGAGATAAG
>Ga0155132_106_pt1 | contig 57409 bp, 58 predicted proteins | sample RifCSPhighO2_01_FD_106100 | JGI IMG/M metagenome (GOLD analysis project Ga0155132, IMG submission 106100) | Candidatus Wildermuthbacteria bacterium RIFCSPHIGHO2_01_FULL_48_25 | reverse complement strand
TTTGCGTTGTCTGAATTCAACGTGTTCCATCACTGCAGGAAATACGGCTTGTCTACTTTCCAATGCCCGCACTTCCTTTTTTTGCTCATGGGCGCGGTCATTATCATATCCATTCTGATGTTCTACGCCGTGGGCTCAAGATACATTGCAGACCCGTTACTGGTGGCATTCGTCACCTTGCTCTTGGCAGGCGTACTTTTGGCAATCGCGTTCATCATTACCGACAGTTTCCAGCGCCTAGCTGAGAACGCGAGGTTGAAAACCGAGTTCGTGAGTATTGTGTCGCACCAACTGCGCTCTCCCCTTTCGAATATGAAGTGGGGGTTGGAAATCCTGCTTTCGGGCCGGGTGGGGAATGTGGAAAAAGGAGAAGCAGAGTACCTTCAGATCTTAAAAGAGAACAGTTCCCGAATGCACGAACTGGTGAACGACTTGCTGGTTGCTTCCCGCATTGAAGAAGGCCGGCTCGCGTTCCAGAAGCAGGAGTTCTCTTTAAAAGAACTCGTCCAAAGCGTGGTGGTTTCGTTCCGGCCCTGGATGACCGCTTCGAATATGAAGTTGAAGGTTGAAGAAGACGGGAAGGTGTCGAACGTGACCGCAGACCCGGTTATGCTCCGCCAGGTTTTGCAGAATCTTTTGGACAACGCCATTCGCTACGGCAAGAGCGGGGTTGGCCTGCGCTACCAGAAAAAAGGGAACAAGGTGCGCTTTGAGGTTGAAGATGACGGCGTGGGAATTCCAAAGGGAGACCAGAAGTTCATCTTTGAGCGGTTCTTTCGTTCCGCGAACGCCAGGAGGCACCAAACCGAGGGTTCGGGCCTGGGTTTGTACATAGCGAAAAACATGATCGAGAAATCCGGGGGAAGCATAGGATTCGCTTCCGAGGAAAACAAAGGGTCGACGTTTTGGTTCAGTATTCCCATTACCTAATACCCTTAATAGCCCTAACTACCATGAAGACTATTTTAGTCGTTGAAGACGAGGGAGCTTTGCAAAAAGCCCTGGGAGACGTGCTTTCGCAGGAAGGTTTTGAAGTTATTGCTGCTCTGGACGGAGAACTGGGCCTCCAATTGGCTCAGGACAAAAAGCCCAACCTCATTCTTTTAGACCTCATTCTTCCCAAGCGCAACGGTCTTGACGTGTTGGAAGCTTTGAAGAAAAACAGCAGCACCAAAGACATTCCGGTCATCGTGCTGACGAACCTGGAAGACATGAAAAACATACAGCGCGCCGTTGACCTGGGAGCAACCACGTACCTGGTGAAAGCGAACTACTCCATTGAGGAGGTGCTTCAAAAAGTGAAAGAAACAATTGGATGAGAATTGAGAACGAGCAACTGAAGGCCTTTTTGCTCGACGCGGGCCTTGTTTCGGAACAGGAACTGGCTGGAGCAGAAGAGAGCGCCAAAAAAGACAAGAAACGTTTGCGTGACGTTCTCTTGGAGCAGGCCTTGATAGGCGAGGAACAGCTGGTTCGCACCGAGGCCTACATTTTGGGGATTCCATACGTGAACCTGCAGGCTGAAAAGATAGACCCCGAGGTGCTCAAGATAATTCCAGAACCCATTGCCCGGTCAAACAACATTTTGGCGTTCCGCAAGAAGGGCCAGGATTTGGAGGTTGCCATGCTCGACCCCGACGATCTTCGAACCATTGACTTCATTAAAAAGAAGTCTGACCTTCGCATTCTCCCTCGTTTGACCGACACCGTTTCCATAAAACAGGTTCTGCAGCAGTACGGTAAAAGTTTGGAGGCTGAGTTCGGAGACATCATCAAAGAAGAGATCCAAGGCATCAAAGCCGTACAGGAAACCGGCGAAAAAGCAGAAGATTTGGAAAAGGTTGCTGAAGAGCTCCCGGTCATCCGCATTGTGGATACCTTGCTCAAGCACGCCATTCTGCAGCGCGCTTCTGACATTCACACTGAACCCTTGGAAAAAGAAGTGCTCGTGCGTTATCGCATTGACGGCATTTTGCGCGACGCCATGATTCTTCCCAAGAATGCGGCAAACGGCATTGTGGCGCGCATCAAGGTGCTCTCGAACCTGAAGCTCGACGAACACCGGCTTCCCCAAGACGGAAGGTTCAAAGTGGAAACAGACGAATACAAGTATTCGGTCAGGGTTTCCATTATCCCGGTGTTTGACGGAGAAAAGGTGGTCATGCGTTTACTTCCCGAAACCGCCAAAGCCTTCACACTGGAACAGCTCGGGTTCCAGGGAGAGGCATTGGAAATCGTGCACAACAACCTGAGAAAGCCGGTTGGCATGGTTTTGGTTACCGGGCCCACGGGTTCGGGGAAAACCACCACCCTGTACTCCATGATGGAGATTTTGAATACGCCCGCGGTCAACATTTCAACAGTGGAAGACCCTATCGAGTACCGCATGCCGAGGATCAACCAAACGCAGGTAAACCCCAAGATAGGTTTGAGTTTTGCCTCAGGGCTTCGTTCCCTGCTGAGGCAAGACCCCAACATTGTTATGGTAGGAGAGATCAGAGACAAGGAAACAGCGGGATTAGCCATTAACGCGGCCTTGACCGGGCACCTGGTACTCTCCACCCTGCACACCAATTCAGCAGCAGGAGCCATGCCCCGTTTGATAGACATGGGAGTGGAGCCATTCCTGCTTTCCTCAACGCTTTCTGTCATTATTGCCCAGCGCCTGGTGCGCAGACTGCAGGAAGAAAAAACTCCCTATTCTCTTTCCGCCCAAGACCTGAAACTCCTGGGTCCGTATTGCAACTTGGAACGCATCGAAGAGGTTTTGAGACAGGAGAAACTCATCACCGTAAAACAGAAACTCCAGCAGGCAACGTTTTTCAAGCCCAAAGCAACCAAAGAATCAGACAGCGGATACAAAGGGCGCCTGGGTATTTACGAAGTGCTTCAGGTGACTGAAACCATAAAAGAGCTCATTATTCGCGGAGCAACATCAGACCAGCTGCAGGCCCAGGCGGAGAAAGAGGGAATGTTCACCATGGTGGAAGACGGGTTTTTGAAAGCCGCAAAAGGGATTACCTCCATAGAAGAAGTCATACGCGTGGTCACCGAATAAATGCCAACATATTTTTACACGGCTGTTTCCCAGGCAGGAGAAAGCAAAACAGGCTACCAGGAAGCAAAAGACGAAAAAGAGCTGGCTTCGCTTCTTCGCCAGCAGGGATTTGTGCTGACGTCGGCAAAAACAAAAGAAAGCAAGGGCTTTTCCTTTCGGTTTGACCTTTCAGCCGACGTATTCGGTATTCCTTTGGAAGAGAAACTCATGTTCGTTCGCAACCTGCGCGTCATGGTGGGCGCAGGCGTTGCCCTGCCCAAATCCTTGGACATTCTTTCGCAACAGGTTAGAAGCAAAACATTCAAAAAAGCGGTGCTCGACATGAAGGAGAAAATAGTGCAGGGGAAAGCGCTTTCCCAAACTTTAGACGAGCACCCCGAGATATTCTCTGAATTGTTCGCTAACATGGTGAGGGTTGGGGAAGAGTCGGGAACTTTAGAGAACGTGCTGTCCCAATTGGCTCTGCAGCTGGAAAAAGAGCACGAGCTGAGAACGCAGATAACCGGAGCTCTCTTGTACCCCGCTATCATCGTGGTCGCCATGATTGGTATTGGTATTTTAATGCTGGTCACCGTGGTGCCGAAACTCGCGCAAACCTTCAAGGAGTTGGGCGTTGAGCTTCCGTTCACCACGCGGCTTGTCATCAATACCGGAACCTTCTTGAGCCAGAAGTGGTATTTTGCTTTTCCGGCTCTTCTGGCGCTTTTATTCTTGGCGTTCCGTTCCCTCGGCACCAAAAAAGGAAAGCGCATAATGGACGCGTTCATGCTCAAGGCTCCCCTGCTCTCAGACCTGGTGCGCAAGACCAATAGCGCCACCACATTAAGAACCCTGAGCTCTTTGATAGCCACCGGAGTTCCCATTGTGCGGGGTCTTGAAATCACCTCGCGCGTGGTGGGCAACGTGTTCTTTGGTGAAGCTTTAGAGCAAGCCGCCAAAGAGGTTGCAAAAGGAGCCAAAGTGTCTGATTCTCTGGCAAAGCATGAAAAGCTCTACCCTATTTTGGTCACCCAAATGGTAAGCGTTGGAGAAGAAACAGGCGAGAGTTCTGAAATACTTGCCAAACTGGCCGAGTTTTACGAGGAAGAGGTCACCCAGGTGACCAAGAACCTGGCCTCGGTCATTGAGCCCTTGCTCATGTTGGTTATTGGCGGAGTGGTGGGGTTCTTCGCGGTGTCCATGATCTCTCCCATGTATTCGCTTTTGAACTCCATTAAATAAATGCGACAAAAAGGGCTCACCTTCATTGAAATACTGGTGGTTATAGGGATCCTGGGCAGCATCCTTTTGTTGAGCTTGCCCGCGTTGCGGTTCTTTGAAAGAGAGAAGGGTCTCGAAGGAGCTGCTGAAAAAGTGCTGGCAGTGTTGGAAGAAGCAAAGACCAGCACCGTTGCTTCCAAGGGCGAGAGTTCTTGGGGGGTTTCATTCGCAATCCAAAGCTACACGCTGTTTAAGGGAAGCGCGTTTGCAACACGAGATCCCGCGTTTGACAAAACAGAAACGCTTTCTTCTTCGCTTGAGTTTTCTACGATTAGCCTTGAAAGCAACGAAGCGGTATTCGAAAAACTCACCGGGTTTCCCGTGAGTGAAGGAAGTGTTGTGCTGCGCGAAAAAGCGAGCGCGCAAGAACTGCAGTTGTACGTCAACGCGAATGGTGACATTACTCAAATTGCTCCAGGAACTCCTTCAGACGAGGAACGAATTAAAGACGCAAGACACGTTCACGTTGATTACGCCAGAATTATTGATACCGAGAGCGAAACTATGACGTTAACGTTCCCCAACTCCGGCTCTCCGGTTGTCAAAACCACTATTCTCAATACGTATGTTCAGGGAAACGCGCTTTCCTGGGAAGAGAGTGTGAGCGTGGGCGGAGAGACGCAGAAACTCAAAATCCAAACACATTACTTGAATGATGCCACGAACAACACCCAGTTTTCCGTTCACCGCGACAGCAGGGTTAATACCAAGGGTTTCAGTTTGACCTTAAGCGGAGACACCACCGGAGACCTTATCCAATACAACGACAGCGGAGTTGCTGCCGCTGGCACATCACTCTATGTCTCATCTCCTTCCCTTCAATAGCAAAAAAGGAATAACGGTCATTGAAATACTCGTGGTGACCGCGGTAGTTGGAATAGCCCTTTCCAGTATTCTGGGAGTGGCAACCTTGGCTTTGCGTCAGAGCGCAGATACGAGTTTGGAAGGCAGGGCCCAGGCGCTTGCCAAGGAAACATTAGAAGCACTCTTGAACTACCGAGACGGTGTTTTTTGGGACGCAGACGACCCAGCAAACGAGTATGACGGGCTTGGAGTGGTTTTATTGGACACGTCGTACTATCCTTTTTTGTCAGCTGACGCAATACCCCGCTGGCAGCTGCTTGAGGGAGAAGAGCAGGTTGAAAACTTCACGAGGTCTGTTTCGTTCTCGAGCGTTTCCCGTGACGCCAGTTCGAACATTGTTGAGAGCGGCGGAATCGTTGACCCCGATACCAAAAAGGTCACGGCAAGGGTTTCGTGGTCTGACCGGGGGGAGGCGCGAGAAGTCACGCTCTTGATGTACATTACGAACTGGAAACAACCATGAAAAAAGGATTTACGGTAGTTGAAATACTGGTGTATGTGGCAGTGCTTGCGGTTGTGACAGGAGCAGTGTTCTCCTTTTTGCTGTGGACCAGCCAATCCCAGGTTGTGGTGAGTTCCCAGCGCCGGCTTTCCATTGTTGCCAGCCAGGCCCTGGAACTTCTGAGCAAAGAGGCAAGGGAAGCAAGAAGCGTGTATGACTCAACCTCCCTCTACGCGAGTTCTCCTGGCCAACTCTCTTTGGAAACCACCAAAGATCTTCCTGAAGGGGAAACAGAAACTTTTGTGGACTTCTTTTTGTGCGGCAGCGAGCTTTGCATGAAAAAAGAAGGCGCTTCTCCCCTGGCCTTGACTCCGAGCGAGGTTTCAATAGACAGCCTGGTGTTTACCAAAGTAGTTTCAGGAAACGTTCCTTCCCTGAAAGTAGATATCTCCCTTTCTTTCAAAGACGCCCAGTTGGATATTTCCCAAACCGTCTCATTACGGACCTATGTTGCCCCCTAACTCAGAAAAAGGATTCGCTTTGCTGTTCGCAACCGTTCTGACGGTTGGCATTAGCGTAGCCATTACCGGAAGCGTCGCGTTTTTGGCGCTTTCGAGCCAGACCATCATGCGCACTGCGCAAAACTCCAGCCAGGCGCTTTTTGCCGCAGAGTCAGGCCTGGAAGATGCGGCGTACCGCGTTAAGAATTCCCTTCCGCTCCCCCTCAGCTACACCATACCGCTCCTCGCCACGCCTGTTGAGGTGAATGTTGCGAGCGAAGGGGTTGTCAGAACCGTGAGCGCAAAGGGCATTGAAGGAACTGCGACAAGGAATCTCGAGCTCGTGCTCGAAGTCACGAGCACCGACATTCAGTTTTTTTACGGCGCGCACATCGGAGACGGGGGCTTGATCATGGATAACAACAGCAGGGTCGAAGGCAATGTGTATTCCAATGGAAGCATACAGGGAGACTCAGGCGCGGTAATTACGGAGACTGTCACTGTGGCGGGAGCGAACAACGAAGTTGCCGAGGTGATTGTTGAGGGGGATGCGTTCGTAGACCAGTGCGACGGTTCGGATATTACCAATACGTTGCACGTGAACACGAATCAAGGATGCACGTTTGGTTCTCTGGAAACACTCGGTACTCCTCCCGACTCGATTCCCCTTCCCATTAGCGCGGCCCAAATACAGCAGTGGAAAGACGAGGCTGAGGCAGGAGGAATAACGTCAGGAACCGTGGAATTGGATGGGGATGAAACTCTTACGTTGGGCCCGAGAAAAATAGTGGGGAACTTGGAAATGGAAAATAGCGCCATCCTCACGCTCACCGGTACGCTCTGGGTTACCGGGGATATCATCGTAAAAAACAGCGCGCAAGTAAGGATGAGTTCGTCGTACGGAGCCACAAGCGGAGTCATTATTGCAGACGGCACCATTACTTTGGATAACAACAGTGTTTCTTCAGGGTCTGGAACCGCGGGGAGCTACTTGATGTACCTCACCACGAACTCAAGTAGTTCTGCCCTCAATATTAAGAACAACGCAATTCTGGACATTGCCTATGCTTCCGCTGGAACCATTGTTATTGAGAACAACACGGTTCTGAAAGAAGCAACTGGATACCAACTTCACCTAAAGAACAACGCGACCATTGAGTACGAGCTGGGGTTGACCTCTTCTTCCTTCAGCTCGGGCCTGGGAGGAGGATGGGAAGTTACAAGTTGGAAGGAAATAGAGTAAGATTAAAGGAATGAAACTGGATTTTTTAACGCTGTATCCCGAAGCATTCGGCTTGGACGTGTCAGACCGCTCGTTCAAGATAGCGAAACTCAAAAAAACGAGGAACGGATACCAGCTGTCTTCCTTTGGAGAGTTTCCGTTGCCAGAAGGCCTTATCGCGCAAGGAGAAATACAGAACGAGGATGAGGTGGCGCGGCTTTTGAAGGAAGCAGTGCGTTCTTTGAAGCTTCAAACCCCGTTCGTGGTGTCGTCGCTTCCCGAGGAAAAGGCGTTCTTGCAGGTTTTGCAGCTGCCCAAGATGAAAGAAGCAGAGGTAAAGCAGGCAGTGCTGTTTGAAGCCGAGAACTACATTCCCTATTCCATTGACACCGTGTACCTGGATTCAATGTACGTTCCTCCATTGAAAAATAGCTTGGACCATATGGATGTTCTTTTGGCGGCTCTTCCCAAGAGCGTGGTGGATTCATACGTGAACTGTTTTCGCAAGGCAGGCCTTACCGCGAGAGTTCTGGAAATTGAGTCGATGGCAACCGCGCGAGCCCTCGTGGCCGATGAGACTGCTGAGGCCCCTCTCTTGCTACTGGACATGGGAGCTACGAGAACGGGATTCGCGGTGTTCGCGGGCACCTCCCTTCGTTTCACCGCCTCCATTCCCGTTTCGGGCAGCCAGCTCACCCGCGCCCTTGCCTCGGCACTCTCTGTTTCAGAGGAGGAAGCGGAAGAATTGAAAAAGACGCAGGGAATCCAGGAATCTTTGTTCCCGTTGCTCCAGGAACTGCTGAACCAGGTGAAAAAGTACGTGGGCTACTACGAGTCTCACTCGAGCCACCAGCATTTGCAAAAAGAGGAAAAGCGGATACGAAAACTCCTGCTCGCGGGCGGAGGAGCGAATCTGAAGGGTCTCGCGGAGTTCTTCCAGAAAGAGCTTGAGGTCCCGGTTGAAATAGGGAATCCGTGGGTGAACATTTTCAAAAAAGAACAAAAAGAGCTTCCTCCGCTTCCTCTTGACCAATCCCTGCAGTATACCACTGCCCTGGGGTTAGCATTGCGGGGAATGAAAAGCCATGATTAACCTGCTGCCTCACACATTCAAAAAAGAGCTGAAAGACGAAGAGAACGTTCGCATTTTGTTCATTCTCGTAACATCCTTTGGGGTGTTTCTGCTCGTCTTGAGTTTTCTACTGCTGGCTACCCTGGCGTATCTGTGGGGGGAGCTGGGGAGCCAAAAACTCCTGGCAAGCGGGTTTGAAAAAGAGCTCGCGCAGTTGACTGTTGCAAGAGAAGAGTTTGAAGCAAAGAAAGCCGACTACGCCGCGCTTTCGGGGATTTTGCAGCGCCAAGTTTCTGTGACCGCGCTTTTTGATAAGCTCACTCAAGACCTTCCAACAGGGGTTTCCCTGTCTTCGCTTTCCTTTTCGGCAGCCAGAACAACGTTCCTCAAGGGAGAAACCATACAAGAATCTTCACAAGTCGTGCTCCAGGGGGCTTCGCCTTCAAGAGAGATTTTGTCTGAGGTTCGGGCTAATCTCGAGCAAGACATCTTTTTCAAAGATTTGTTCTTTCCCCTTTCCAACTTCACCAACCTCGAGAATTTTTCAGCAAGCATGAAAGTAAACCAATGACGCGCTCAAAGAAAATATTCGTTGCTTCCGTTGCTTCTTCGCTTCTGCTCCTCCTCTTTTTGGTGTTTGGCATTGTTCCTTTGGTAGGAGCTATTATGAAGACGACAGGAGAACTCAAAACAGAGCAGCAGAAGCTCCTTCAATTGGAAGCCCAGCAAAAGGCCTTGGAGGATTTCAGGCATTTCAAGCTTCAAAACGAGGAAAACTTGGAGGAGTTTCAAACCATGTTCGTGGCTTCCCAGAATCCTTCTCCTTTCTTTGGCTTTCTGGAAAACTTGGCTCGGGCGCAGGGATTCTCCCTGAGGATCACTCCGCAGGAGCCAAAGCACCTTCCCGAAGACCGCTGGCCCTCTATTGATTTTCAAATAAGCGCCAGAACCACGTTTCCCCGCATGTATTCGTTCCTGGAAAAGCTTGAATCAGGCCCCTACCTTGTCGCGATAAGAAACCTGCAGGTGACTGAGAAAGACGAAGAGGTCGAGTTTTCTTTATTCTTCAAGGTGTACAGCAAATAATGAAACTTTCTTTTGAACAACTGAAGTCTTTTCAGGGGAACATGAGGCAGGTTCCGCGTCTGCTCGCGGAGAACGCATTTCTTTTCACTCTTGCTTTAATCGGCCTCGCGGTCGCCGTATCTTTGCTCGCCGTGTTTTTCTCGCGCTCATCTCTCAAGGAAGGCTCCCGGGAAGCTTTGCAATCGGGATTCCAGGAAACGCTTTTCCAAGACGTGTTCTCAAAGCTGGAGGAGCGCAAAGCAAACTTTGCAACCCCCAACACCCCCAACATTCCTAACATTTTCTGATTGACTGTAAGGCATTTTTCTGGTATACAAGCTCTGTGTATTCGCTCCCATAACTCAACGGATAGAGCGGCTCTCTTCTAAAGAGCAAATCGAGGTTCGATTCCTCGTGGGAGCACATGGTGGGCGTAGCTTAGCGGCTAAAGCGTCGCTCTGTGGCAGCGAAGACCGCGGGTTCGAATCCCGTCGCTCACCCCAAAAACGTTATGAATGAAGAGTTTATCTCAATAGCAGAAGCCATGCGGCTCACGGGCGAGAGCGATGTTCGCTTGATGCGCGTGTTAAAAGACGCCTTGGAAACGTCGGGCATTTCCTTGGAAAGCATCATGAAAAAAGAGCAGCGTGAAAAGGGCATGATGTATCTTTTGAACAAGGAATTCTTGCTCAAAGCCCTTGAGGGAGAGCCCATAGAAGAGGAAGTATTCGTTTCTGCTTCCGAAGAAGATTCCCTTGGTCGGGCCAAGGAAGTCCTTGGCCCGACCAAGGAAGAAACGGGAGAAGTGCTCAAGGGCAAAGACGAGATGATTGCGGTTCTCCAAGATGTCATTGAAACGAAAGACAAGCATATTGAAGACCTTTCAAAAAAGATAGACCAGCTGATTGAACGGTCTCACGAAACGAACTTTCTTCTCAAAGGATTGCACAATAGGATTTTTCTGCTGGAGCGCGGAACAGAGGAAGCTGGAGAACAAAAGAAAAACTCAAAGAAAGAAAACGCCCGCCAGTGATGGCGGGGCGTTTGTTCAAGCGGTTACACGTTCCCTATTTCCGGGTCAAACCCCGAGTCTTCGAGTTCGTCATCATCGTCATCGTCTTCATCTTCGTCCGCCTCCTCCAACTCTACCGTTTCCTCTTCTCCCGGAAACACCTCCTCTTCTCCGTCTTGAGCCAAAAATTCGTTTTCTATTTCTTCTAAGAGTGCCATACCGCGTTTGTGTTGAGTGCCTAGTGCGACCTTTTTACGTTATTACAAAGTACAAAGACGTATTGGTTGTAAAACGATTACAAAGCGTATTATATGAATAGAGAATCTCTTGTCAATCCTCTTTTGTAATACTTTTCCACAGGCATGCCCTGAGCGGAGCGAAGGGGTTGTGAAGGGCCAGTTTTTGTGATAAGGTACTTATGATTTGTCCTCGTAATTCAACGGATAGAATAGACCCGTCCTAAGGGTAAAATGGGAGTTCAATTCTTCCCGGGGACACAAGATATTGGGCCTGTTGCATAATGGCAGTGCATGTGGCTGGCAGTCACAGAGCAGGGGTTCGATTCCCCTCAGGTCCACAGAAAAGGGCGAGATGCCGGAGTGGTTGAACGGGGTGGTCTCGAAAACCGCTATACCCGTAAGGGTATCGGAGGTTCGAATCCTCCTCTCGCCGCCGCTACATATGGACGATTTCACAAAAGAACTCGCCGTTGCGAAAGACATCGCTCGCCGCGCTGGTGCCACCATGCTCCAGTATTTTCGGGTTGGTAGTGGCGAAGAGCAAAAAGCTGACGGTTCTCCCGTAACGGTTGCCGACAAGACCATAAACCGAATGGTTATTGAGGAATTGGAAAAGAACTTTGCGGACGTAGTTATCGGAGAAGAAGAAAGCACCGGAGAGTATGGCGCTGGCAGACGTTGGATCTGCGACCCCATTGATGGGACGAAAGCGTACGTCTGGGGCGTGCCAACGGCGATGTTCTCGCTTGGGTTGGCAGTAGATGGCGTACCGGTTCTTGGCGTGGCCTATGATCCGTTTCTCGACACGATGTATGAAGCAGTTCGCGGGAACGGGAGTTATTGCAATGGTAAACCAATCCACGTTTCTCAAAAGAAACTATCCGAAGGATATGTAGCGATCACGAGCAGTCCCGAGAAAACGATTCGCAACGCCGCTTGCGTAGAGTATCTTATCAAGCACGGCGCTCGCTTAGCGGTATTCAGCGGTTCGGTCTACAAAATGTGTCTTGTCGCCCGCGGCTCATTCCTTGGATACTTGGAAGAAGGTATTAGTGGATATGACACTGCCGCGGCACACGTTATTGTTGAAGAAGCCGGAGGAATGGTTACGGGACTCGATGGCGCAGCACTCAGCTATCTGGAGCCCTTTAAAGCTGCCATTTTCTCAAATGGTGTTGTACACGACGCTCTCGTGGAATCAGCCAAAGGATTGAAAAAACTTGAAGTTTGACTTTAGGCGATCCCTCATGAGCCAAGAACTCACCCAAAATCAGCGCTGGCTTTCAAGAAAATATCTCGCGTACAAATTTCTAGCAAATCTCTTTTTTGTCGAGGCAGTTTGGCTTTATTTTTATCGTCTGTTTATTACAGACCAACAGGTCGGTATTCTCGATGGTTTCGCATTCGCAATCGGGCTTATCGCGGAAGTTCCGTCTGGCGTATTAGCCGATAGGTTCGGGCGCGACAGAATGGTTAAATTAGGGCAATTTCTCGCCGGAGGTGGTCTATTAATACAGGCATTTGGAAGTAGCTTTGTTCCCTTTTTTGCAGGGCAAGCAATTATGATGATTGGCATTTCTTTTGTGTCGGGCGCCGATGAAGCTTTATTCTTTGGGAAACTCAATTTTGACCGTGCGTCCGTAAATTGGAGAAAGTTAGTAATGCGCGGTTCTCAAGTTGTTCTCATCGGTTTACTAGTGGCGACTGTTGTCGGAGGGTGGCTGCATACTGTTAACCCTCGCATTCCTTGGATTCTGACTGGATTTTCATTTATCGGTTCTGTATTGTTGATATGGTCAATCAAAGATATTCGTCCCGAAAAAGGCAAGCAAAAGTTTTCAACAGAATTGCGAGAACATCTAGCTAGCATCAAATCTGGTTTTGCACAATTTCGAACACCGAAACTGTGGTTGTATGTGCCGATAATCCTCATAGTGCAAGGTCTTTTCTACACTGCTGGATGGGGCTTACTGCGTTTGGTCTTGCTCGACAGATTTCATTTCGACCCATTTTGGGGTTCTATTGTGATAGCAACGAGTAGTCTTATTACCGTAGGTATATTGGCATTGATGCACAAGTACGCGGAGAATATGAGCGAGAAACGCGTGCTTGCTCTAGTATCAGTTAGCGCGGCCGCGAGCTTATTGTTATCATTTGCAGACATCGGCATGTGGGGCTATTTCGTTGTATTTACTCTCTATGCAGGCGAGTATGTCCTCTATCCTTTCATGAGCGAAGTCCTCAACAATAGAGCCGAAGAAAATCAGCGAGCCACAGTTTTGTCTGTGGCCTCGTTCTTGCGAACATTGCCTTATGTTGTCCTCGCACCAATTATTGGCTATCTAAATACGTACAATAAACTTGAGTATTTTTTGATTAGTTGGGCAATTCTAATTTTTGTGGCAATTTTGCTCTACCTCTTGCTTAAAAAGAAAGATGGTTTTATAAGTTTGGTTCAGAAAGAAACAGAAAAAGAAATGCGTGTGCCAGAAATTTCGGTGTAAGGAAACAGGCCGCGCCGTGAAAAAACCTGAAGTTTGACTTCAAGCAGTCCTACAAGTATCTTAACGGATGATTTATGCTATCGCTTAAGTAGTACGTTAAGTAAGAATATTAAAACTCTTTGTTTAGCATCGAGCGCGCCTGACGCATTACTATTTTCATGTAGGATTAAACACCGAATAGCACACTGACAATTTAAATAGAAAGGAGGCCGAAGTGAAGAGTTTTGTAAAGCTTATTGGCAGGCTTCCCTTTGCAGGGAAGATACCGATACGTCCATTTGTCTTTGGTCTCTACCAGAGTACGACAACCGCGAAGCGAAGGCGGAGTTATCTGTGGCTTATGGCACTCCTTGTATTACTCGTGGTGGCTTATGGGGCGGGGGCGCGTATGGGAGTTCGAGCGCTGAGTTTCGATTCTCCAACCTGGGCAAAAGCGATCAGCGTTGCCTATGTCGTCGTCAATGCCTGTATTATCCTAACGCAGATATACCTCGGTTTTAGGGCGACTCGTTTCTGCCTCCGTGCTTCGTACCCCCGGGTAAAAAGAAGTAATACTGGTTATTCCTATGCGGAAATTGCGGTCATGTTTGTAGTTACGTCCACTGGTCAGTTCATGTTTTTCTTGCTCTACTTCTTGTATAACTAGGCAGGGTGGCTGCGGACCCCGGCTCCTTGTAGGCATATTCTACACGGGGCTTTTTTATTTCCCCAAGGTATGCTATCTTTAGGGAGTAAAATATGTTTTTCAAAGCAAAAAAGAAAAAGTTTCAAGGCGTTTCTAAGGAGGTGGAAAAGCACCTTGAAGGCCTTGAAAAGAAACTGGAAGAGCTTTCTCAAGAGTTGGCAGACTTCAAGAAAGGCATGAAAAAGGCGGTGACCAAAGTGGGCATTATCCGCTACAATCCTTTTGGAGAAGGAGGGGGTGACCAGAGCTTCAGCGCCGCCTTCTTAGACGAAGACAATAATGGAGTGGTGCTGACGTCACACTATTTGCAAGAGTACAACCGCATGTATGGCAAACCCGTGCAGGCGGGGAAATCAGAATACGCCCTTTCCAAAGAAGAGGAAGAAGCCATTAAGAAAGCGCTTCATGAATCCCGTTAGAAGTTTCCCACAAATATGCACGGTGCTAACAGGATGTAATGAGGCATGAAAGCAGCTAACTTCTAACGGGATGAATAAGTATGGCAGACACAGAGAAATCACAAAATGGGGTTGCGAGACCTCCCATCGTAGTAGTACTTGGCCATGTGGATCACGGCAAGAGTTCTCTTTTGGAAGCAATTCGAGAAGAGTTTAAGATAACCTCAAAAGAGTCAGGCGGCATAACGCAGCACATAGGTGCATACGTTGCGCAGTTCCAAGGCAAACCCATTACCTTTATTGATACTCCAGGCCATGAGGCCTTTTCCGCTTTGAGGGCAAGAGGTGCAGATGTCGCTGATTTGGCCATTCTCGTGGTAGCGGCGGGTGATGGTATACAGCCCCAAACCAAAGAAGCGATTGACGTTATTAAAAAAGCGGAGATTCCTTTCGTGGTTGCCATAAACAAAATAGACATTCCCGGAGCAGATCTGGAACGAACCAAGCGTGATCTTTCTGGAGCAGGAGTGTTTGTGGAGGGCATGGGAGGTGATGTTCCTTCTATTGGCACTTCGGCAACAACCAAGCAAGGGATTCCCGAGCTCTTGGAAATGCTCGTGCTTCTCGCGGACTTGCAAAACCTCAAGGCAGACCCTACAAAGCCCGGCCTTGGCGTGATTATCGAGTCATCCATGGACAGCCAGCGGGGAGGAGTCGCGACCCTTTTGGTGCGCCAAGGAACAGTTTTCCAGGGAGACGTACTTGGAACCAAGAGCGCTGTTGGAAAGGCAAAAATATTGGAAGATTTCCAGGGGAATTCCTTGGAATCTGTTCCCCCTTCTTTTCCCGCCAGAGTGATTGGATTTGAACAGGCGCCCCGCGTGGGAGAAGAGTTCCAGGTGTTTGAGAGTGAGGAAGAAGCGCGAAAAGGCGTTGTTGAAACAGAAGAACTAAAGAAAGCTCCCCAAGTTGTTTCTCCTGAAACAAGGATTCTGAACCTCATTGTGAAAACGGATTTCGCGGGAAGCTTGGAAGCGTTGGAAGGCATGCTTTTGGCGCTTCCTCAGGAAAAGGTGGCAATACGCGTTATGCATTCTGGCGTTGGAGATATCGCGGAAGGTGACGTGAAAATGGCGCAGGGAAGCAAGGCAACGATTCTGGGATTCCGCGTGCAGGTTGGAAAAGAGGCGCTCGAGTTCGCAGAACGCGAGAAGATAGCGATCATGACCTTTGAAGTTATTTACGACCTTGTGCAGGCAGTGCGAACGCTCCAGGAGAAAGCCGAGGCACCCGAGGTTGCGGTACGAAAGGAAATAGGAGCATTGAAAGTGCTGGCAGTGTTCTTTACCGAGAAAAACCGGCAGATCCTGGGCGGAAAGGTGACAGACGGAGAGGTGCGCAGAGGAGCGCAGATTGAGGTTATGAGGGGCGGAGAGGTTGTGGGCAGAGGAAGGATGCTCAACCTCCAGCGGGATAAAAAAGACACGGGAACCGTGGAAAAGAACCAGGAGTGCGGCATCTCATATGAAGGAGATACGCAGGTTCAGGCGGGAGACGAACTGCATTTCTTTATCCAAGAATAGCTTTTGTATGCAATTTCAAAGAATACTGCGCGTGAACGAATTGCTTAGAAAAGAGCTCTCTCGCATTGTGCTGGAAAGCGTTGAACTCCCCGAGAGTGTGTTCGTTACCATAGCGCAGGCAGTGAGCTCCCCTGACTTGCAGCACGCCAAAATTTACGTTACGATTATTCCCGAGGAGCGCTCTCAGCAGGCCTTGGCTGTTCTCTCAAAGAACATCTTTGAAATCCAGCAGAAACTCAACAAGCGGCTTGTCATGCGCCCCATTCCCAAGATCGAGTTCGTAATGATATAGCGGCGCCTTGGCCGAGCGGCTAGGCAGGGGACTGCAAATCCCCGTACGGCGGTTCAACTCCGCCAGGCGCCTCAAAGAATGCCCGGGTGGCGGAATGGTTTACGCAGAGGACTTAAAATCCTTGACCCGAAAGGGTTTGTGGGTTCGACTCCCACCCTGGGCACATCAAAACTAAACCAGGCTTAGGAATTCCTAAGCCTGGTTTAGTTTTTGTCCACTTCAACGTTCTAACTTCCCAGCACCTCAATGTAGGCGTATTTTGCTCCGAAGTTCAACGCGTCTACATATTCCTGGAACCAGATATCCACCTGGTAATTCTTTCTCGGGTGCATGCGGTCTTCCACCACGAATACCCTGTCTCCGTAAAGTTCGGGAATCTTAATCTTTGTTCCCATGGGCAGTATGTTGGTTGCCACAATACCGTTTCGAACCGTGGTTCCAGAAGCCGTGATGAACGGCGTATCGTCGGTCTGCGAAACCGTGGACGAGTAGGCGGTGACAACCACCAGCACCTTACTCACCACCTTTTGCGGAGTTTCAGGAGACGCGATGGGAAGCAAAGAATGGGATTGAGCCACTAGGAGGTTTGAAGGGGGTTCCAAAGATACAGAGTCTGTTGCTTGGAAACTGAACAAAGGGAGGAAACCCGTCAAAAGGGCTGAAAATCCCAAGATGAATGTATGCTTTTTGATGTGTTTCATACGAAAACCCCCTCGCGGGGGACAAAGTACTATATATCACACTGTGGCGAAAAAGTCAAGGGTGGAGTCAAGGGCTTGTATGCAGGGCTAAAAATTATCCACAAGCGGCTGTTTGACACGTTTCTTGGGGATGATAAAATCAGTGTTGCAAGCACACAAGAATCCTTGTATAGATACTATTGATCCCCATACAAGATATGGGAGGATGTATTCATGAACTGTCCTTTATGCCAGAGTAAAACGCGAGTCATCAATTCCAGGACCGCAGGAGAAGAAAAAGCCATAAAACGAAGGAGGGAATGTGTGCAGTGCAAGCAGCGGTTCACTACCTATGAGCGCTTGGAGCTCCTGGGCCTGGAGATTCTGAAGAGGGACGGCTCCCGGGAGCCCTATTTGCGCCACAAGATCGAGCTTGGCTTGAGAAAGGCGCTTGAGAAGCGCCCGTACACCGAGCAGCAGTTCCAAAAGGTGGTTTCAGCTGTTGAGGGAGACATATTCAATCTTGAAAAAGAGCTTGTCCCATCAGAGCAGGTGGGACAAGTCGTTCTTTCCCACCTTAAATCGTTCGATAAAGTTGCCTATCTGCGCTTCGCGTCCGTGTACCGCAAGTTCGGAAGCACCAAGGCCTTTGAGCGGGAAATCCAAAAGCTTGAAAAAAGTAAATAATACTAATCTCAACCACTTCATGTCCAAAGCACAAACGCTTTCCCTCAAGGTTTCCGCGAGAGAGAAACAAACGGTCAATGCCAGGTTTTCGGAGAACGCGCAAAAGATGATGAGGAAGCGCTATCTCCTGGAGGACGATAAGGGAAACCAGGAAACTCCGGCAGACTTGTTCCTGCGAGTGGCAAACACCCTGGCAGGAGTTGAGAAGAGGTACGGGAAAGACGAGAAGTTTGTGCAAAAAACCGCAAAAGAGTTCTTTGATATCATGGCAGGCAAGGAGTACACTCCTGCCGGCCGCACACTCACCAACGCGGGGGGTGACACTCCCATTGTCGCAAACTGCGTGGTCTTGCCTATTCATGACTCCATGGAAAGCATTTTCCAAACGCTCAAAGACGCGGCAATGCTTCAGCAGGCAGGGTGCGGCCTTGGTTTTGATTTGTCTGAAATGCGGCCCGCAGACTTCCCCACCAAGAAATCCAGAGGCCGAGCGTCTGGCCCGGTTTCTTTCTTGAAAGTATATGACGCCGCTTTTGGCACCATAAAACAGCAAGGCAGGCACGGAGCAAACATGGCAATGATGCGGGTAGACCACCCCGATGTTTTGGACTTTATTCACTGCAAGGAGCAGGAGGGGGCCATTCGCAATTTCAATATTTCCGTCACCGTGACAGACGAGTTCATGGACTTGCTGACCAAGAAACCCGATTCTTTGTGGATGTGCAGGTTCAAGGATAAGAAAATGAAGCCGCACAAGGTGCTGCGCCACCCTAACGGCGCGGTCTATGGTTCAGAAGAACTGGATATCACGGTAAAAGATCTATTCAGTCAGCTTATTGAAGGCGCGTGGAGGAATGGGGAACCTGGCATCGCGTTCATAGACACCATTAATCATTCCAATCCCCTTCCTGGCTTGGGTGCTTTGGCTTCTTCAAATCCCTGTGGGGAACAATTTTTGCATCCCTATGACAACTGCAACCTGGGTTCTTTGAACCTGGCCGCGTTCGTGAAAGGAGGGAAAATGGATTTCCCCCGCTTGAGAATAGCCACCAGGGCAGCTGTGCGCTTAATGGACAACGTCATTGACCTCTTTGACTTCGCGGTTCCTGCATGTACCGAGCTCGCGAAAGCAGATCGGAGAATCGGGCTGGGCATTATGGGATTCGCGGATATGCTGTTTCAGTTAGGAGTGAGGTATGACTCCAAAGAAGGCATTGAAACCGCTGAAAAAGCCATGGGCTTCATCAACAAGATATCGTACGAAATGTCTGAACAGCTGGCAAAAGAAAAGGGAGTATTCGGAAACTACAAGAAGAGCATTTTCGTTCAAAAGAAGCCCGTGCATTCTCCAGCGCAAAAAGCAGGCCTGGGAAAGAAGCTTCGCAACGCTGCGTTGACCACTGTTGCTCCAACCGGTTCCATTTCCATGATGTTCGACACGAGTTCCGGAATCGAGCCTAACTTCGCCTTGTTCTATACCAAGCAAGACAAAGACGGCCAGCAGTACCACTACTTCAACAAGTACTTCAAAGAAGCGCTGGCAAAACTTAAACTCTCCAAAAAAGAGGAAGAGGAGGCCATGCAGGAAGTCATCAAGACGGGAAGCGTCCAGAACATCAAGGGGTTGCCTCAGAAATTGAAAGACACCTTTGTCATCTCCATGGACATTGCCGGGCTCGACCACATGAAAATGCAGGCCGCGTTCCAGCGCAACGTGGATAATTCCATTTCCAAAACCATCAACTTTCCCAATGCGGCTACCAGAGAAGAAATAGCAGATAGTTTCGTGTCTGCTTGGAAGCTCGGGTGCAAGGCAGCTACCGTGTATCGGGAAGGAAGCAGGGCGGTGCAGATCCTGAACCTGGGAACCGGAGAGAATGTGATCGCTCCCACAGCCATTTCTTCTGAAGGAACCATTGAGCAAAAGAAATCCCTGGAGCTTGCCATGGATAAAACCAGGTTAGCTCCCCGCCCCCGCCCCGAGATCATGACCGGGAAGACCTACAAGATGAAGACCGGGTACGGAAACCTGTATGTCACGGTGAACAATGACGAAAAAGGCATTCCGTTTGAGGTATTTGCCGCCATTGGAAAGTCAGGAGGGTTTTACCAGGAGCAGTCTGAAGCAATTTGCAGAATGGCTTCCTTGGCTTTGCGCTCGGGCATCAAAATTGAAGAGGTGGTAGACCAGCTGCGAGGCATTCGAGGCCCCATGCCCGTGTTTACAGACCGGGGCACCGTGCTTTCCTTGCCAGACGCCATTGGAAGGGTTCTGGAAGAGCACGCGCAGGTTGGGAACCACGTAGACGAGGTGCTGAGCCGCCCTGAAAGCCAGGAAGTGCTTCCCTTGGTGAAAGACGAAGAGAAAACCATTGCGGAGTTCGGGTTCATGCCAGGATGCCCAGATTGCGGCTCTCAGCTCTTCATGTCTGAAGGATGCATGAGTTGTAAGGCATGCGGGTTCAGCCGCTGCACGTAAAAGCAGTATGCCCCTTTTTTACACGGGCAAGGGAGATAAAGGAAGCTCTTCCATTGGAAAGAAAAGGATCCCCAAAGACAATCCCATTGTGTGCGCCTTGGGGGATCTGGACGAGTTGAATTCATTTGTTGGATTTGCACGCGCTTTCTTGAAAAACAAAACGCTTTCAAAGAAACTTGAAAGGGTTCAACAAGACCTTTTCATTATTCAGGCCGAAACCGCGTGGTTTTTGTACCCGAAATTCAAAGCACCCAAATTAAAAGAAGAACGGATACGGGCAGTGGAAAAAGAAATCGATGAGATGGAGCGCAAAATCCAACCCGAGCGCAGTTTCGTGCTGCCGGGAAGTAATACATCGTCTGCCCTGCTCCATGTACTGAGAAGCGTTGCGCGGCGCTCGGAGCGGAGCATGTTCATTGTGTCAAAAAAGAAAAAGGTTTCAAAAGAAGTGTTAACATATTTGAATCGGCTCTCAAGCTACCTCTACGCCCTGGCCCGCATGGAAGCTCACGGCAAAAAGATCAAAGAAACAAAACCAACGTATAAATGAAACTCACTCATACCCAATTCTTATTTCTGTTCGTGGGTATTATCGCTGTTTTGAGTTTTGGGGTGCGGCTACTTCCCCATGCTCCGAACTTTACCTCGCTTGGAGCTTTAGCGCTGTTCGCCGGCGCGTATCTGGCAAGAAAGCATTGGTTGGGATTGTTTGTCCCGCTGTTCATAATGTTTTTTTCAGACCTGTTTATTGGATTCTACGATTTCAAACTCATGGCAGTGGTGTATGGGAGCTTCCTCTTGTACGCGTTAATTGGGAGAGTTCTTCCAAAACAAAACCCTTTAATGGTCTTGGGAGGGGCTTTGGGAGGCGCGGTATTCTTTTATCTCGCGACAAACTTCGCGGTGTGGGCATTTTCTCCCTGGTACGAAAAGAGCTTCCAGGGGCTCATGCTCTCCTACACCTTGGCGCTCCCCTTTTTCCGCTCAATGCTCGCAGCTGACCTGCTCTTTACCGGAGCGTTCTTTGGCGCGTTTGAATTCGCAAAAGCGTTCCTGTTTAGGGCGCATCAGGAAAAGATTCTGGCATAAGCCAAAAAGCCCGCCCAGAAAGGCAGCTTTTGTGTTATAACAAATACTGGACTATGAGAGATATTATTCGCGTTGTTCAGTTTTCTTGGGAGCTCAAGCGATACTACATTCCTATCGCGCTTTTTGTTATTCTTATCGCTTTGCTGAATCAGGCGACTCCTTTTGTCATGCGGTACGTTGTGGACGGCATTGTTGCCATTTTGGGCGGCAAAGAAATTCCCTTCACGTACTTTGCGTTGCTGGTGGCCATTAACTTTGCGGCAGGAGTTGCCATTACCCTGTTCTCGAACATGTCGGGGTACTGGGGAGACTTGCTGTCGGTAAAGCTGCATTCCCTTTTGTCAAAGCGCTACTACAGCCATTTGTTGTCTCTTCCCGTAGGGTACTTTGACAACGCGGTGGTGGGCGAGATAACAAGCAAACTGGTGCGCGGCATTGAAACGGTGACCGACTTCATGAAGGCGTTCACCAACAACTTCTCGAGTTTCTTTTTGACCTCGTTCATCACGCTCCTCATCATCGCCTACTATTCCTGGCCCACTGCCTTGTTTTTGGCAGTGCTTTTTCCTTTGTACATTTGGATAACCACGCTTTCTTCCCGCTCCTGGCAGGAGAAGCAGGTAGTTATCAACGAGCACACGGATATTTCTCACGGAAGGTTCACGGAAGCCATTTCGCAAATGAGGGCGGTTAAGTCTTTTGCGAAGGAAGCGCTCGAGCATTCTTTTTTTGGGAATCAGCGGAACACCATTGAGGCAATCACAAAGACGCAGTCTGTAAAATGGCATTGGTACGACGTTGTTCGAAGGCTGAGCTTGAACGTTGTCTTTCTTGGCATTTACGGCTTCATTGTGTGGCAGACGTTCGAAGGCAAGTTCACCTTGGGGGAAATGACTCTGCTCATACAGCTGGCAACGCAGGCGCAGTTCCCCTTGTTTGCCTCTTCCTTTATTGTTGACCAGATACAGCGGGCCCAGGCAGGAAGCAGGGACTTTTTTGACGTGTTGAACATACGCCCCGCGATCCAGGACATACCTGGAGCAAAAGAACTCAGGGTAAAAGAGGGAAGGGTGGAGTACCAGAACGTGTCGTTTCAGTACGAAAAAGGGACTGAGGTACTTGAGAACATTTCGTTTGTCATTGAGCCTGGAACCAAGCTTGCCTTGGTGGCCGAAAGCGGAGGAGGAAAAACAACCATTGCCAACCTCTTGCTGCGTTTTTACGAACCCAAGCAAGGCAAAATTCTTGTTGACGGCCAGGATATTCAAGGCGTGACCCAGGAGTCGCTGCGGGAGAACATCGCAGTGGTGTTCCAGTCCCCTTCCTTATTCTCTGGGACCGTGAAAGAAAACATTGCCTACGGCAAAGAGGGCGCAACCATGGAAGAGATTGCTGCTGCCGCGAAAACCGCGAACGCGGACGAGTTCATTCAAAAGCTTCCTCAAGGATACGATACTCCTATTGGAGAACGCGGAGTGAAGCTTTCAGGTGGCCAGCAGCAGCGGGTTGCCATTGCGAGAGCGGTGTTGAAAAACGCTCCCTTGCTCATTCTCGACGAAGCCACCAGTTCTTTAGACAGCAGGTCTGAGCGGGAAGTGCAAAAGGCCCTGGAGGTTTTGATGCGAGATCGTACCACGCTTATCATCGCGCACCGGCTCTCCACCATTCAGAACGTGGATACCGTGGTTACCTTGGAAGAAGGAAAGATAGATGAAATAGGGGCGCCCTCAGCGCTTGCGGCAACCAAAGGGATCTTTGCTCAGCTTTTGGCTTTGCAGCAAATGCCGCTTGCTTTGAGAAAACAAAAACTCAAGCAGTACGACATGGTGAGATAGAAACTGTGGAGCGGGAGAGGGGATTCGAACCCCCGACATTCTCGTTGGCAACGAGACATTCTGCCACTGAATTACTCCCGCCTACGTCCCTCGCTTTCGCTCGGGATTTCGGCGCATTTTGCGCCTCAATGTGCCGCGGGTCAGAATTGAACTGACGACCAATGGTTCTTCAGACCAATGCTCTACCACTGAGCTACCGCGGCATGGTGGGCGGTATAGGACTCGGACCTATGGCCTACTCTGTGTAAGAGAGTCGCTCTACCACTGAGCTAACCGCCCTCATTTAGTGCGCGGGAGAGGAGTTGAACCTCCAAGCCTTGCGGCACTAGCACCTCAAGCTAGCGTGTTTACCGGGTTTCACCACCCGCGCAGAAGTTATGCTTCAGCTGTCTTCGTTTCTTCTTTTGCAGGAGCTTGCTCCTGGTTCTGTTCTGCCGGTACTTCTTCTGGTTTTGCCTCTTCCACTACAGGAGCTGGCTCTTCTGGTTTTTCGAGGTTGAACTCTTTTGCTTTCAACTTTGCTTTCTTTCCCTTCGCGTCTCTCAAATAGTAGAGTTTTGCTCTCCTTACTTTTGCCCGCTTCACCACCTCTATTTTCTCAATGAACGGGGAGTGCAGGGGAAAGATTCTCTCAATACCAACTCCCTGGCTTACCTTCCGAACGGTAATCATGCCGCTCACGCCCTTCCCGTGTTTCATTGCCAGAACCACGCCTTCAAACACCTGGATTCTTTCCTTGTCCCCTTCTTTGATCTTCTGGTGAACCTGAACCGTGTCACCCGGGCGAATGTCGGGAATGGTTTTCAAAAATGCTTTGTTGAATGTTTCAATCTTTGTTTCCATGTTGCAATTCTTTTAGTATACTTTCTAAATCTTCTGGCAATTTTAGAGTGAACTCTTTTGAGTCTCCCTTTAGGGTTGGTACTTTTAGATAGCTTGCGTGAAGGAAGTGCCGCTTCAGCCCTTTTGGGATTTTCTGGTTTTTGAACCCGTACAGCTTGTCTCCCGCGAGAGGATGGTGGAGAGAAGCGAATTGTGCCCGTATCTGGTGCTTTCTTCCTGTTTTTGGGCTTACCTCCAGGAGCGTGTAATCGTTGAACCGTTCGAGCACTCGGTACTCGCTCACTGCTTCTCGCTTTTCTCCTCCGGTTGTTTCTCCCGGCAGGAATACTTTCTGTTTTCTTCTGTCTCCAGGAGCTCTTCCGAGTAAACTTTCAACCCTTCCCTCATTCTCTTTCATATCCCCCACCACAAGGCAGATATATTTCTTCTCCACCTTTCGTTCCTTGAACTGCGCTTGGAAGAAGTCTAGGGCTTCTGGCGTTTTTGCAACGAGCAAAAGGCCTGAAGTTTCTTTGTCTAGCCTATGGGCAGGAATATATCCACTTTTGAGGTGCTTCTGGAGCCCGGCAATATCTATGCCCGAGGGCTTTTCTAACACGAGCATCGTATCATCTTCGAACAGAATTTTCAATAGGTTCATAAAGGTAGTGGGCCGAAGGCACTGAGGAGCGCTAGCGACGAAGTGTGGGCGGTACAGGAATCGGACCTGTTACTTCCTCGATGTCAACGAGGCGTTCTGACCGGTGAACTAACCGCCCCTGTGTGGGCCAGGATGGACTCGAACCATCGCTCATCAAGGTATAAGCTTGAAGCTTTAGCCGCTAAGCTACTGGCCCCTTTGTTTCGCGATCAACTTCTCAAACTCGTCTCGCTCTATTGTTTCCTTTTCTATCAGAACCTTGGCTATCTTAGCAAGAGTACCTTTGCGCTGCTTTAAGACGCGCTCCGCGGTTTTCTGTGACTGTTCCAAGATCTTTGCGACTTCCTGGTCAATGTCTGCGGCAACCGCGTCTGAATAGGGTTTGGTTTCTCCCCAGTCTCCGGGGAACATCATGCCGCCCTCTGCCCTTCCAAAGGTGACAGGTCCGAACTTTTCAGACATGCCGAATTCTTTGACGAGCTTTCGCGCCAGTTCTGACGCCTGCTGCAGGTCGTTGCTTGCTCCCGTGGTGACGTCTTTGAACACGAGTTTTTCAGCAACATATCCTCCCATTAAGGTGGCTAAGTCTGCGAGGAATTCCGCCTTTGTTTTTAGGTGCTTGTCGAATTCAGGCAGTTTTAAGGTGTATCCGCCTGCCCGTCCTCTTGAGATGATGGAAATCTTGCGCACCGGGTCTGCGAAAGGCAAAGACGAGGAAACCAAGGCATGCCCTGCTTCGTGGTACGCAGTCACCTCTTTTTCGTTCCTGGAAAGCACGTGGCTCTTGCGCTCCGGCCCCAGCAAAACCTTTTCAATGCTCTCGGTAAGGTCATCCTGCGCGATATGTGTTTTGTTGTGGCGGGCCGCGAGAATGGCTGCCTCGTTCATGAGGTTGGCTAAGTCAGCTCCCGCGAATCCCGGAGTTCGTTCCGCGATCTCTCTTAGTTTTGTGTTTTCTGCGAGAGGTTTGCCCTTGCTGTGTATTTTCAATATCTCTTCGCGGTCGTTGACGTCGGGAAGGTCGAGGATGATCCGTCTGTCGAAGCGGCCAGGCCGAAGCAGTGCCGGATCTAAGACGTCAGGTCTGTTAGTAGCCGAGAGCACGATCCTTCCGTCTTCACGGTCAAACCCGTCCATTTCCACCAATATTTGATTCAGGGTTTGTTCCCGCTCTTCATGCCCTCCAGTGAATCCCATGCCGCGCATGCGCCCGATTGCGTCTAATTCATCAATAAAGATGATGGCGCGCCCTGCTTTTTTTGCGGTGCCAAAGAGATCCCGTACTCTTGAGCTTCCCACTCCCACAAAGAGCTCAACGAATTCAGAACCAGAAGCAGAAAAGAACGGCACTCCTGCTTCAGAAGCCACTGCGCGCGCGAGTAATGTTTTTCCTGTTCCAGGAGCTCCCACGAGCAATACTCCCCTTGGGATCTTTGCTCCCATTTCCAAGTACTTTCTCGGGTTCTTCAAGAAATCCACCACTTCATAGAGTTCTTCTTTCGCCTCTTTCAGCCCCGCCACGTCCTTGAACGAAACCCGTTCTTTCACCTGGCCTTCAGCTCCAAAGAGTCTTGCTTTTGAACGGGTGAAATCAAACGCCTGGCCCAAACCCGCTCTCGCTTGCCTGAAGATGAAGAAGAAAAAGAACACGAAGAACAGAATGGGGAGCAGAATGAACAGGAAAGGAGAAATGATTTCTAAAAAGCTCGTTTGCTCAACGTTCGCGATTTCCACGTTCGCCAGTTTCCCCTGTTCCACTCCCAGGTTCGTTAACGTTTCAGAAAGAGCTGCCTCTGTTTCTTTTCTGCTTTGTACCTTGCTTCCGTCTGTATAAGAAACAGCGAGCACTTGGTCTGCCACCTCTATTTTTTCCACCCTATCTTCGTTAATGTCTTTTGTAAGCTGCGTCAATGAAACAGTCTTGGGCGCTTCAAAAGGTTGGGCAAACAACGAAAAGAGCAAGGCCAGGCCCAGCAGGATCAAAATGACTACCGCGATGTTCTTCCCAAAGTTTTTCATGTTCACGTTCAATAGTAGCAGAAATACGACAAAAGAAAAGGCCTTCCCGCTTGGTGCGAGAAGGCCTTGAATGTTCTCCTTTTGAGCTAGACGAACCCGTGCGCCTTCATCCAGGCCGGATCGAAGACGTGCTCGAGCGCTTTCTCAACGTTCTCGAGCTGAAGGAGCGTGGCCGGGGTCCAGGGCTGTGCCTCCCCGCCGTTGAGGACGTTTCCGGAATCGGAGAAGTGCCATTCCGGCACCTCGGGGATCGTTCCCTTTCTCCGAAGCTCGGCAAGCGGCGGGAGGTTCCTGCCTCGTAGGTGGCATTCGTATGCCCTCAAGCCGAGGGCCACGTCGTGCATTGGCAACCTCTTTTGCGGGTCGCCGATGACCTGGATGTGGCCGTCGGGGTTCCGGATGACGATTATCTCGGCTCCCCTTATGCGGCACACCGCGGTGACAGCGCCCTCGAACTGTTCAAGCTCGCTTGAGTCTGCGTAGTTAAGGACATGAACCGTCACCAGGCCTCTTGGCCCCGGGATGTACCAGGTGTGGTCGGGCTTCAATCTTTCCGCAGCGCTGAGGAATCGCTGCTGTTTCTCCATCACCTTTCGTACCGCCCAGACTACGATCTGGAGCACCTCTCGGTACGTCTCGCCGTTGCCGTTGGTGAACGGTGCCATGACGAGATCCGCCAAGTGCATAGAGCTCAAAGGTCTTCGACCCCTCTTGTCGCTTTCCAGGACTTCGGCGAGTACCGGCTTGAGTAGGAAACGATCCTTGGAATTCAGATCCAGGAGCCCTGCTACAAGAGTGGTGGTACACCGTTCCCGCCGTTCTTCGTCGGGCAGGGAATGTTCGTCCACTACGTCTTCGCGTAGCATCCTGTTGGGCAAGGGGTTCCAGCCGAGCTTCAGAACTCCCTCGTCGTCCCGCAAGTCGCGGGCATCCTCCAAGTCGAGATCGAATGGCAGAAATTCGGCTCTTGCTATGCCGGGCCACCGATCCTCCGCCTGGTGCGGAAACAGTCTGATAAGGGCTGCGGCAGCGAACTCGTCCAAATGGACTGGGCGGCTGTGCGGTGCGATGCGTGTATACTTCCTGGTTGGAAGCGCTTCGGGTTCCGGCTCGACGACGCGAACTTGTGGCTTCGCCCCGCCGTTCCCATTTGGCCGCGCCCTTTCGACGCGTCCAGCCCCGCCGAACATCCTTTCTGCCGTTTCTTGCGTCACCCCTCCCTCGGCATCTTCAGTTGCCTGGGAGGTTGGGTCTTGGTATGTCACCTGAACTATACTCCTTCCTGTGCTGTGTTTTCAGCCTATTTTTAGAGGGAAACGCTCGTTTCCCGTACCGATTATATATATAGCATAAGAAATCTTTTATGTCAAGAAAAACAGGTATTGTTCACAAACACACACTTTATTGTGAAACCAAAAAGGACCTCGTAAGTCCTTTTTGTTATTTTTCGGGTTCCTCTGCCTTGGGTTCTTCCGCTGTTTTCAGAGGGGTGCTTTCTTTACCCTGAGCGGAGTCGAAGGGTTCAACAAGGCGTAAACTCATGCGGTGCTCTTGAATGTTGATGTCTAAAATTTGAAAGTCATAGGTGTTTCCGGAAACAAGCTTCTGTTCCATTTTCTCCCGTGTGCCGAACTCTGAAATGTGGCACAGGCCCTGAATTTTAGCTTCCACTTCAACGAACGCTCCAAAAGGATTGATCTTTGTCACCTTTCCTTTAATGACGTCGAGTTTCTTATACTTTGTTTCAATCTCTTTCCACGGGTCTTCTTTCAATGCTTTCAAAGAAAGCGATACTCTGCTGTTCGAAATGTCTATGATTTTTGCTTTCACTGTTTCTCCCACTTTCAAGTAGAGGGAAGGGTCTTCAATTATTTGCCAGTCAATCTCCGAAATATGGATGAGTCCTTCTATGTTTCCGAACTTCATGAACGCTCCGAACTCCACAATGCCCGTAATTTCACCCTCCACCACGTCACCTACGGTGAATTTCGCCAAAAGCTCTTTCATCTTGGTCCGCTCTTTTGATTTTTCAGACAAAATCACTTTTCCTTCTTTGGGGTCCAAATCCAAAATCTCAACTTCCAGTTCTTCACCCATGAACTTCTGGAGTTCTTTTAAGATCTGGTTGGGGTTTCCTCCTTCCACTTTGGGATAGTGCTCTTGAGCGAGCTGGGACACGGGCAAGAACGCTTGCACCCCCTCAATCTGGGCAAGCAGGCCTCCTTTGTTGGCTCCGAGCACCTTTACTTTGAAGAGCTCTTCTTTTTCCTTCAGCTCATGGAGCTTTTTCCAGGTGATTTCCCTTCCTGCTTCTCGCACCGAAAGCTCAACATACCCCTCTTCGTTGTCTATATCCATCACTTTTACCGAAAGCATGTCTCCCATTTTCAAGTCGCGCAGCGAGTCCTTTTCTTCCAAAAACGCTCTGCCGTAAATAATGCCGGTTCCTTGGGGCCCCAAATCCAAAAACAGGGCAGACTTTCCAAGGCCTACCACCCTGCCCTCCACAATTTCTCCCTGGCGCAGGGGCCGCACCATTTCCAGATTGCTGTGTAAAGGTTTGTCCATGACCGCTGTTTCAAGCATATCTCCCAATATAGCGGAGTTGAGCGCGAGTGTCAATCGTGCTATAATGTCTGTATATGCAAATTGTTTGGAAAGGGCAAGCGTGCTTCCAAATTACGGCCAGTCCCTCAAAGCAAGAGACCTTGAAAATCGTTGTTGACCCTTATGGGGATGACATTGGCTTAAAGCTTTCTCCTCTTGAAGCAGACATCGCGCTCTTTACCCACGACCACTTTGACCACAACAACGCAAAGGCCCTGAAGGGTACTTCCCTGAAGGGCACTCCTTTTTTGATCGCAAACCCTGGAGAGTATGACGCAAAAGGAGCTTTCGTGCAGGGCATTTTCTCCTATCATGACGAACAAGAAGGGAAAGAGCGGGGCACGAACACCATCTATACTATTGAGGTGGAAGACATGCGTTTGTGCCACATGGGAGATTTTGGCCAAAAAGAGTTGACAGCCGAGCAGTTGGAAGCAATTGGGGATATTGACATTCTGTTTATTCCAGTAGGAGGCGTATACACTATAGACGCAAAAGGCGCTTCGCACATTGTGAACCAAATTGAGCCGAAAATAGCGATTCCCATGCATTATGCTCTTCCCAAGCTCAAGGTGAAACTGGCGGGAGTGGATGAGTTCTTGAAAGTCATGGGAGCAAAGAACATTCAGCCCCAGGAAAAACTTACCATTAAGGCAAGGGATATAACCACAGAAGAAACAAAAATAGTTGTTCTTACCCCCTAAGGTATGGCAAAAGAAGAAAAAGAAAATCCGCCAGCTGGCGGAACTGCAATTGGCGCAGTGAAAGACAGGGAGATAGTGGAAGAAATGCGCAGTTCGTACTTAGACTACGCAATGTCTGTTATTGTTGCGCGCGCCTTACCCGACGTTCGCGACGGGTTGAAGCCCGTTCACCGCAGAATACTCTTCGCAATGCAGGAAGAGGGCTTGACCCACGCGGCAAAGTTCAGAAAGTCTGCCACAGTTGTGGGTGCCGTGTTGGGAAGATACCACCCGCACGGAGATGTCGCGGTGTATGACTCCATGGTGCGCATGGCGCAGGATTTCTCCATGCGATACCCCTTGGTCGAAGGCCAGGGGAACTTTGGTTCCATAGATGGCGACCCGCCGGCCGCGATGCGTTACAGCGAAGCAAGGATGGCGCGCTTGGGAGAATTAACGCTGCAGGATATTGAAAAAGACACAGTGGATTTTGTGGACAACTATGACGGAACGAGAAGAGAACCCACGGTTCTTCCTTCTCCGCTTCCCCAGCTCTTGCTCAACGGAACTCTGGGGATCGCGGTGGGAATGGCAACCAACATTCCTCCCCATAACCTTACTGAGGTTGTTGATGCCTTGCTTTACCTTATTGAGCATCCAAAAGCAGACACTGAGGACTTGTTTCAGTTCGTGAAAGGCCCAGACTTTCCTACTGGCGGCACCATTTTCAACAAGCAAGAGATCATTCAGGCGTATTCCCAGGGCAAGGGCCCCATTGTGGTCCGCGGAAAAATAGATGTGGTGGAAGAAGACCCTTCGAAGCGCTCAGGGCAGGCAAGAACTCCGCAGATCATCATTACGGAAATTCCTTACCAGGTGGTGAAGTCCTCTTTGCTCGAGCAGTTCGCCAAACTCGTTCAGGAAAAGAAAGTGGAGGGAATAAAAGACATCAGAGACGAGTCTGATAAAGACGGCATGAGAGTAGTGTTTGACCTGCAGAGAGACGCCTACCCGCAGAAAATCATCAACCGCTTGTATAAGTTTTCAGATTTGCAAAAGACGTTCCATTTGAATCTCTTGGCTTTGGTAGACGGCATTCAGCCAAAGGTTTTGTCTTTGGCAGACATGCTGTCTTTCTTCATTGAGCACCGGAGAGTTGTGGTGACGCGCAGAACAAAGTGGGAATTAACAAAGGCAAAAGAACGCGAGCACATTTTGGAAGGGTTGTGGAAGGCGCTTTCGAATATTGATAAAGTCATCGCGCTTATCAGGAAGGCAGAAGACCGCGAAGACGCCAAAGTAAAGCTGATGAAGGCGTTCAAACTGACGGAAATCCAAGCAAACGCCATTTTGGATATGCGGCTTTCCCAGCTGGCGCGCCTGGAGCGAAACAAGATCGAGGATGAATTAAAAGCCATTCGCGCTCGCATCAAAGAGTTAATGACCATTCTGGCAAGCCCCAAGAAAATAGACGAGGTGGTGGTAAAAGAGTTTAAAGAACTCAAAGAAACATACAAAGACGAAAGGAGAACAAAAGTAGTTGCGAGCGCTGTGGGAGAAATAGCAGAGGTAGACCTTATCCCCCAGGAAGACACCATTGTAACTTTGACCCAGGGTGGATACATCAAGCGCATTAATCCGGCGACCTACAAAATACAAAAGCGCGGAGGAAAAGGGATTGTGGGCATGAAGACCATGGGAGAAGATATTGTGGAGCACTTCCTCTACGGCCAAACGCATGACCACATGATGGTGTTCACCGATTCAGGAAAACTCTTCCAAACTCCGGTGTACGAAATCCCGGAGGGCACGAGAGTTTCCAAGGGAAGAGGCCTTTTGAACTTTGTTGACATTACTTCAGAAGACAGGGTTCTTACCTTGTTTGCTATTGGCAAAGATGACATTCAGGCTGGAATCAAGAATTTAGTATTCGTCACCAAAGACGGGGTTATCAAAAAGTCAGAACTTGATGACTTTAAAAACGTGAGGCGCTCGGGCCTTATTGCCATTACCTTGAAAAAAGGTGACCTGTTGCGTGGAGTTCAAAAAACCACAGGAGAAGACGAGCTCATTATTGTCACCAAACTGGGCCAATCCATTCGCTTCAAGGAAAAAGACGTGCGGGTCATGGGAAGAACTGCCGCTGGCATTCGCGCCATTAGGTTGAAGAAGGGTGATGAAGTGGTTGGCATGAATGTCATTCCTTCGCTGGACAGTAAAGAGCAGAAAGTGGATTACTTATTCATTCTTTCTGAAAATGGCTATGGAAAGAAAACAGACGTCAAAGAGTACCGGCTCCAAACCAGAGGAGGTTCTGGCATCAAGACTGCAAACGTCACTCCAAAAACCGGGAACCTGGTGTTCGCCAACATACTCAATGGCCAGGAAGAAGACCTTATCGTCATCTCAAGAAAAGGCCAGGTCATTCGCACTGCTGTTACCTCAATACCGAAAATCAGCCGCTCAACGCAGGGAGTTCGCATTATGCGCCTTGACCCTGGGGATAAAGTAGCTTCGGCTGCTTGCTTATAACTCTCAAAAAGAAAAAGGGCCTACCGCGTTTGCGAGTAAGCCCTATGTTGCGACGTTTTGCCGTTTTACCGTTCCGTGAGGAGCGGATACACGGCATACACGCCTGGTTTTTGGTAGTTGGGCGGCTCCCCTCTGGCCCACTTTCCTACTGTCCATTTCGTCATCCAGCCCACGTACCTGTCCCGTTCGAGGAAGCGGCCATTGGGCTGAATAGTTTCACCGCCTGGGTCTGCAGCGCCCGTCAGTTTTACAGCTCCTGCTTCGAGTTCGACCAGGAGATGGTCGGCTAAAGATGACGGTCTGATCTCAACCCAGAATGCGGGTTGTCTCCCGAGGGGCTCTTCCTTTACTTTGGAGACCGCGAACACGGTCTTGTCGAGGACCAGCCACTCTTCGCCCGGTGTTGGGACCTCGCTAACGCCGAGCCACTCCGTGAGTCTGTCTTTTGTTGTGAGGCACCGCACCCACTCCAAAGACGTTTCTGGTCGCTGCGCCAAGGCGTCGTTTGGACATCCTGGGTCGTCAGCCCAGTCCCGTAGGTTTGAAACTATGGCAAGAACTTTGTTGTCGCCGTTCTTGTCGAGCTCCACCTTCAGCGTGAAGACGGTTTCCTTTGGAATGTCTGTGACGCCCACGCGCGTCGGAACCGGGGTCTTTGTTGGCGTTGGGCTGGGCGCGACACGAGTTGGTATTGGGGCCGCAGTTGGTATTACGGTCCGCACAGGAACCGGGGTGGCCGTGGGCGCAGGGGCTGTTGTGGCTGTTGGCGTTGGCGCAGGAGCGCGTGTAGCCGTAGGAGTCGGCGTTGGCGCTGCCAGTTTCGTTTCAGCGTTCGTTAGTCGCTCATTCAGTCTTGCAAGTTCTTCCAGGGGAACCTTCAGCTCTTTTGCCAGGACTTCCCTTGCCAATTTTGCGTACCCTGCGTCGCGGATGTTCTGAACGAGTTTTTTTGTTTCCTCGTCCAGGTTTGAGTCGAGGCCGTACAGCTCGCTGAGAACCTCGATCATCTGTTCTCGCGGGAGTTTTCTGGCGAGTTCGTTCGCGAGGTTGGTTATGTCAACCTCCGCTTCGCCCACGCGTACGCCGAGAGTTTCTACCTCGCCTACTCGGTTGCCCAGATTGTTGACATTCTCGTTCGTGACTTCGAGACCGGTATTCACGCCGGCGATTTTCGTATGCGCCTCTTCGTTCCCTACCTCCACTCGCGTCACGCGAGATTCCAGCTTGTTTACGCTGGATTTACTCGCGCATCCAACCGACGCAAGCGCCAGTACTAATGAAAAGAACAAACCCAATACAAGAACTTTTCGCACCGTCTTCCTCCTTCTGCCGTTTTGTCCCGCATTCACAATCTCGTACAAGACGATTGGTCTATATAATAACACCATATTTGGGAAAATGTCAAGCTGTGGAGAATAATGCTTGCAGGCATTTTTGTGTGCAGTATAATTGGTGGAATGAATGCGAAGCTTGCCTTTTTTGTTATGGTACTGGCGCTGTTGCTCCTGCCTGGTGTTTCAGACGCGAGAGCGGTGTGCAAACCTTGCGATTCTAATTTTCAATGTGACCCCGGCCTCGTGTGTCTTGGAGATAATCCCGCAACTGAAAGAGGGGAAGGAATTTGTCAGTATACTGATTCCAACAAGATAACTTTGTGCAATCCTCTTAGCGCGGATTCGTTTACCGATATTATCAACAACATCATGAACTTTTTGTTCGGGGTTGCCATTGTGTTCACTCCCATTATGGTGGTGTTCGCGGGCTTCATGTTTTTGACCGCGGGAGGAAACCCTGCCCAGTTTACAAAAGCAAGAAGCTTATTGCTTTGGACAGCCGTGGGTTTTGGTGTTATACTTCTTGCAAAGGGATTGACAACCGTTTTGAGACAGATTATAGGTTTCTAAAAAGGTCGCGTGAAACACAATGTTGAATAAAAAGTAAGTTTACTATCCTATATGAATAAATTTTTGAGTATAGCTGTTCTTGCGTTCTTGGTTGCAGGTCTTACTCTTTCTTTTGGAGTTTCCGCGTTGGAAGATCCGCCAGCCGGAAAGGGATTGCCACTCGACACACAGGTGCCAGGCTCTGGAGCCGCGCTACTTGACCGTATTGATGTAATTACCAACTGGGTCTTTGCCGTATTTGTCGCGATTTCTGTCATCTTCATCGTGCTCGCGGCATTCCAGTTCGTGACAGCCGGAGGAAAGCCAGAGGAGGTGAGTATGGCAAGGCAAAAGCTCATCTACGCGGTGATCGGCATTGCCATTGCCTTGCTTGCGAGAGCATTGCCCGCTGTTCTGCGGAATATCCTTATTACGTAACAGCCTAGCTGTTCATGAAAAAGTATTTACTTGTCGCGCTCGTACTTACGGGAGTATTCATGTCGTTTGGTTTGGGAGCAGAGAACGTCTACGCGGTAGTGGCGGGAGAGAAGGGTTGCACTGAAAACGCAACCGGAACAGATGCGGGCGCAGCATCCAGCCCAACAGTCGGGAAACCTCTGGTGTGTTTGGGAAACGTTTGGACCGTAAAAATCTTTGGCCCCACAAGCGGCGGATTACCAGAAGAATCTAAAGTGCCGACAACAGGAGATACTCTCATTGCTCGTATTGGCACCATAACCAACTGGGTCTTTGCCGTATTTGTCGCGATTTCTGTCATCTTCATCGTGCTCGCGGCATTCCAGTTCGTGACAGCCGGAGGAAAGCCAGAGGAGGTGAATATGGCAAGGCAAAAGCTCATCTACGCGGTCATTGGAATAGCCATTGCGCTGCTCGCGAGGGCCCTGCCTGCCGTGCTGCGAAACATTCTTATTTCGCCGTAGGTACTTGTTCATGAAAAAACATTTCTTTTTTATCCTGTTATTCTTGGGAATATCTTTTGTGTTTGCAGCAGGAACAGTATATGCGGCACCGAGGATTGGGGATAATTGTACGTCAGGAGCAGCGCCAACAAAAGATGATGCAGGAAACACACTCGTGTGTGTTGGAGGCTCTTGGCTCGCTGAAATTCCTCAAGGCCCTCAAACCGCGGGCCAGGTTATCAAGATCATTGAGACAATCGCAACCTGGGTATTCGCCATTTTTCTTGCTGTTTCGGTTATCTTTTTGGTGGTGGGAGCATTTCAGTTTGTCACCGCGAGGGGTGATCCTGCCCAGGTAAACAAAGCACGGGAAATTCTTCTTTACTCAATAATAGGAATAGGGCTTGCGTTCTTGGCAAACGCGGTTGATGACGTTCTCCGATTCCTGCTCACATGAAAAAGAAATATCTTTTTCTCATTCTTATTCTCACTTTTACATTCTCTGGTTTTGCGTTTGCGGAGGCTTCGAGCCACAATCTTCCTCCAGATGCGTATCGGCTTCCCACAACAGGGATTCCTATCGAAGGAAAAGGAATACTCGGGCTCATTGAACTTGTTACCAGCTGGACCTTTGCTATTTTTACTGCAGTCTCGGTCATTTTTATCGTCATGTCTGCCTTTGAATTCGTGACCGCGCAGGGCGACCCCGCGAAAATAACCAAGGCGCGCCAGAGCCTCATTTTCGCGGTAATTGGTATTGCCATTGCCTTAATGGCGTTTGCCATTCCTCGGGTGGTCCGGAATATAGTGGTGGAATCTTCAACCACAACAGTATCTGGAGGTTGTGCCAGCGGCCCCGCCGCGGTAAACTGTCGGGCCAACGAAGGAGTCTGTGTCGGGAACGATTGCAGATATACCCAGTAAGACTTTACGGTAAGGATGTCGCGCGCGCGGGCGTGGCGAAATGGCAGACGCGCCAGCCTTAGGAGCTGGTGGGGCAACCCATGGGGGTTCGACTCCCTCCGCCCGCACACTTCGTCGTCCTTCACTTACATTCAGGACTCCTCAGTGCCTTCGGCCCTAGGAATGAGACGAAAAGCAAAAGCGGGGATAGTCCCCGCTTTTGTTATCCTCTTACTTTAATTCGTTTCACCTTTTGGCGCTCGAGCTTGGGAAGTCGCAGGGTGAATATTCCCTCCTTCATTGAGGCTTCAATGCGGGTTGTATCTATTTCTTCTGGAAGAATGATCTGGCGCGAGAACGGGCCCCAGTAGCATTCCTGGTAAAAGTAGCTCTTGTCTTCTTCTTCGTTGGGGTTTCTTCGTTCTCCACTAATGGTGACCACGTCATTCTCAATCGCAATATCCAGGTCATCGGGATTCACTCCGGCAATGGTTGCCTGAATGACAATTTCCCCGTTCGTTTGGTACACGTCCACGGCGAGCTCTCCTTCTGGTTCAAACCAAGAACTCTCCTGTTCATCTTTCTTGGCGGGAGCTTTGTGGGGTTTTCCCTCCTTCGCTAAACCTGCCCGTCCCGCAGGCGGGGCTTCGGCGGGCAGGTCTTCCTCCTGGTGGATTTTCTTCGCTCCTTTTACTTGGATTTTCTGGGTTTTTTGAGGAACTTGCTTTCGTGGCTTTTCTTCCTCCTCTTCTTCGGTTTCCTTTTCTTCCACTAACTCCTCTTCTGTTTCTTCAACCCCAATGCTGTTTCTTAATTTATCGAAAAATGACATTTAGATGTTGCAAAGACTTTTCATTCGCTTCAACTTATTGATCGCGAATGAAATGAACAATGCGGTGATTATGAATAATACCAAAGGCATGAGAAACCGTTCCGACCCTTCAGCTCTCATTATAGTGAAGTTGAAAAACCCGTGCAAGAGCGTGGCAAGGGTGAGGCCCGAAAAAAGCGTCAAGCCGCGGTTTTTCTTTGAGAACTCTCTCAAGGCAAGGAAGTACCCAAAAAGCCCGGAAGCTAGGGCGTGAAGGAATGTTGCTCCCAAGAAGCGGAAGAACGCCAACGCCGCGATATTTGAAACAGGAGCCACGCTTCCCAATCCCAGCAACACGAGGATATTTTCCATGGCAGCGAACCCAAGAGCTGAAATAATCATGTAGAGCATGAGGTCTACGGGTTCATCCATTGCGGAATTTTTGAACACTTGCCACCGCACCACCAGGAACTTGAGCACTTCTTCCACCAAGGCAATGCCAATGAATATATAGAGTATGAGCAGGAGGTTTTCCGAAAACGGAAGCAGTACGAGTCCCAGGCGTAATCCAATTTCAATGAAAAGCGCTGGAATGGTTGCCACCATGCCCCAGAAAAACACTTTCAGAATCATGCGGTTTGGTTCAGGATGGCTGTCTTTCCTTAAATAAAAAGTAAGCCAGGCTATGCTAGGCGCTAATCCGAATACGATAAACAATGGGTAGTTCATGAGGAGGGCCAGGACTCTATCATTATGGTTTTCTTTTTGTTTTTGAGGGGGAGCTTCTGATAGATCTCTTCCGTGATGAAGGGCATGAAAGGGTGCAAGAGCTTGAGACTGGTTTGCAGTATCTCGAGTAAAAGGTATTGGGAAGCTGCTTTTGCTTTTGCGTCTTTGCCTCCAAGCCTTGGCTTTTGCGCTTCAATGATTTTGTCTGCAAACGTGTGCCAGAAGTAGTGGTATACCAACTCAGACGCTTTGTAGAACTTAAACTCATCCATGAGTTTGGTTGCTTCCTTCGCCGTCTTTGAAAGCGCAGTAAGTATTTTTTTGTCTGCAGGACTGAGCGTGGGCTTTTTGCCTGCCTTGAATCCTTCGAGGTTCATCAGCACGAACCGCGAAGCATTCCACACCTTGTTGGCAAAGTTGCGGTATCCCCGAATGCGGTTCTCGTCCAAGGCAAGGGATGTGCCTGGAGTGTTCCCCACAATCAATCCAATGCGAAACGCGTCAGTCCCGTATTTTGTGGTAAGGTCCAATGGGTTGATGACGTTTCCTTTGGATTTAGACATCTTTTTTCCTTTGGCATCCAGTACTAAACCGTGGAGATACACGGTTTTGAACGGAACTTTTCCCGTGACATAGAGCCCGAGCATAATCATGCGCGCCACCCAGAAAAAGATGATTTCCCCCGCGGTTTCCATGACATCTGTGGGGTAGAATGTTTTGAAGTCCTTTGAGTTGGGATACCCCAGGGCGGCAAACGGCCACTGCCCAGAAGAAAACCACGTGTCAAAAGTGTCTGTTTCTCCGGGAATGGGAATGCCCCACACGATCTGCCTTGAAATGTTCCAATCCTCAATGTTTTTCAGCCAGTGCAGAATGATTTTCTTGTAGTGCTTGGGAATGAACACGATCTCGTTTTTCACAATTGCTTTGATGGCGGGCTTGGCAAGTTCTTTCATAGATACGAACCACTGCTCTCTTATCTGGGGCTCAATGAGTGTTTCGCATTTGTAGCAAACCTTTACCGTGTGTTTGTAGGGCTCGGTTTTCACGAGCAATCCTTTTGTTTTCAACTTCTCCACGATCAATGGGCGCGCTTCCCGAATGTTCATGCCCGCAAATTCTCCCGCAATGGGCAGGAGTTTCCCCCGGAAATCAATGATCTGTTCTTCGTCGAGCTTCTTACGCTTGGCAATATCAAAGTCAACAGGGTCATGCCAGGGAGTAATGGTCATGGCTCCGGTCCCGAATTCCATGTCTATAGCTTCATCCTTGATAACAGTTGCCTCAACTTTGCCGTTCATCCATTCAACCTCTATCTTTTGCCCTTCTCGGTATTGTTTGTAGCGTTCGTCTTTGGGGTGCACCACCACGTACTTGTCTCCAAACTTTGTTTCGGGCCGGGCTGTCGCAATGGTAAAGGGGCCGTACTGCAAGTAATACAGAGTATCTTCCTGTTCTCTGTCTATTGTTTCCAAATCAGAGAGCGAGGTTTGGTGCTTGGCGCACCAGTTAATGATTCTCCTGCCCCGGTACACAAGGTTATCTCGAGAGAGCTTTTTGAATGTGGCGTACACGGTTTCTACCACATTTGCATCAAGGGTGAACTTTTCTCGTGACCAGTCACACGAAGCCCCTATCTTTCTTGTTTGGTTTTCAATGTTTTTCTTGTTATTCAGAGTAAACTCCATGATTTCTCGGTAGAGCTGTTGGGGTTCCATTTGGAAGCGTGACCTCCCTTCTTTTTCCAGCTGCTTTTCATACACCACCTGGGTTTCAAAGCCCGCGTGGTCGAGCCCAGGAAGCCAGAGCGTTTTGTATCCTCGCATCCGCTTGTACCTCGTCATAATGTCTTCAATGGTCAACACCAAGCCGTGCCCCGCGTGCAGGGAACCATTAGCGTTGGTTGGAGGCATGAGAATGGTGAAAGGCTTGCGCCTTTTGTTGTCCTTCGACGAGTCATTCGACCCTGAGGGTCTCAGACCCGATGGGCTCAGGACCTCCCGCTTTGGTAAGCGGTCGGGATTAAAAAAACCGCTCTTCTCCCAGAGTGCGTAGATTTTGTCTTCTACTTTGGTGTGGTCGTAGGTTGTTGGAAGTTCCATCCCGTTAGAAACTAACTATTATCATGGATTATTATATCCCGTTAGCACTGTGCGTGACTGTTTGGAGTTTCTAACGGGATTCCATGCGTTTACCTATTATATGGTGAGATTGGGTTGAGACACAATGCGGCCATACCTCTTTGTTTTCTTTGCTCTATTGAAATATCCTGCAAGAGCAATCATTAATCCATTGTCTGTGCAGAGCTCTGAAGGGGCCATGAGCGCGCCTTTGAATCGTTTGCGGAGTTCCTTGTTCGCCGCAACGCCGCCGCCAAGAACAATGCTTTTTACTTCGAACTCCTCGGCTGCGCGCATGGTTTTCTCAACCAGAACATCAATAATCGCTTGCTGGATTTCCCTTGCCATTGCCTGGATGTATTCTTTGGATTTCCGTATTTTAGGACTTCGAGACTGGTAGTCATACAGCACCGCGGTTTTTAACCCCGAAAAACTAAAGTCGTAGTCCTTGGAGTGTAGCATCGGTCTCGGCAAGCTAATTCCTAAGCTTCGCTTAGGACCCCGTCCTAAGCGAAGCTTAGGCAGGGCTGCAAGTTTAGCAATGGCAGGGCCGCCGGGATACGGAAGTCCCAGGATCCGCGCGGTTTTATCAAAGCATTCTCCTGCCGCGTCATCCCGTGTTTCCCCCAGGATTTTGTATTTCCCAATTCCCTTTACTAGAATCAACTGTGTGTGCCCGCCAGACACAATCAGCGCAACCGCGGGAAACTTGGCCCGGCCAAGTTTGAGCAAACTTGGCCGGGCCAAGTTTGATGCCAATAGGGAAATAATGAGATGTCCTTCGATATGGTTTACGGGGATGATAGGAACGTCCCACTCCTGTGCCAAGGTTTTGGCAAACTCAATTCCTGCCCACAGGCAAGGGTCTAGGCCCGGGCCCACGGTAAGCGCTATCGCGTCTAAGGGTTTCCACGCTGCTTTGGTAGAACCCGCTTCCTTAAGGGTCTTTGCCAAAACAATAGGAAGATTCTTCTGGTGTGTTCTTTTCGCGAGCGTGGGGTACACTCCCCCGTATTTCGCGTGGAGTTTCACCTGAGAAGCAACCACATGGGCAAGAACCTCAAAGCGCCCTAGTTTCGCTTCCACAACGGCTATAGCCGTCTCATCGCATGATGTTTCAATAGAGAGAATTCGCATGTGTTTCAGCATATCTAAAGGGTTGCTTTTTTGCAATTTTTTGCTATGGTAACAAAGTAGCGAAGTGCCCGGGGAAACCTTCTGTATGCCGTCCGCCGTAGGCGGACATGGCATATAGCGGTAGGTTTCCCGCCAAAATTGAAGCAGTTCAATTTTGGCCCCATCGTCTAGCCCGGTCTAGGACGCTTGGTTTTCATCCAAGAAATCAGGGGTTCAAATCCCCTTGGGGCCACATTCAATGTCTCAAGACTACTACCTCACCATAGGCCGCAGCGCGGACCTCAAAAACACAGGGGAGCGCATGCTCTATAGGTTTTTTGAAATGCTTCCCGGGATTATTTCCCTGGGAACCATAGCGCTTTTGGTTTTGCTTTCCTGGAGAGCACCTCTCATTGCTTCTATTCTTGTTATTTCCTTCGTGCTCTACTGGTTTTTCCGAACTTTGTACTTGATGTTCCATTTGTGGGCCGGATACCGTGAAATGCGTTTATATGAAAGGACCGACTGGCTTTCAAGGTTGAAAGCGGAAAAACCCTCTTGGCAGGAGACATATCATTTGGCGGTTGTTCCTAACTTTGAAGAACCCTTGGAAGTTTTGCGCCAAACGCTCTTGGGCTTGGAGCAGAACGATTATCCCAAAGACCATGTTTTGCTTGTGTTCGGCATTGAGGAGGCAGAGGGTGATGAAGGAGAGAAAAAAGCAATGATGCTCTACCAAGAGTTTTCAAGCAAGTTCCCGCATTTCATTATTGCCCGCCACCCAAAAGGCATTCAAGGAGAAATGCCGGGAAAGGGTTCGAACGAAACCTGGGCAGTAAAGGAAGGAGTGAAGCAATTGGTACAACCCTTAGGTATCGAGCCCGAAAAAGTCATTGTTTCCTCGCTCGATTCAGACACCGTGGTAGGGCCTTCCTACTTTTCGTGCTTAACCTATCGGTTTTTGAGCAGCAAAGACCCGCAGCATACTTCATTCCAACCCATTCCCTTGTTCCTCAACAACATCGCAGAAGCTCCAGCCATTTCCCGTATCTTTTCCTTTTCATCCACGTTCTGGCACACTATGAACCAGGAGCGCCCGGAAAAGCTCGTTACCTTTTCGAGCCACGCAATGCCTTTAAAAGCGTTAATGGACGTGGGATACAAACAAACCAACGTGGTTTCAGACGATTCCCGCATTTTCTGGCAGTGCTTCCTTTTCTACAATGGAAATTACCACGTGGAACCTTTATTCTACCCTGTTTCCATGGACGCGAACGTCACCCGAAGTTTTTGGAAAACCCTTTTCAATATTTATAAGCAGCAGCGAAGATGGGCCTATGGAGTGGCAGACATCCCCTACTTCTTGTTCGGGTTTTTGAAGAACAAAAACATCCCGCTTTTCAAAAAAGTTTCCCTTGGCTGGGAGCTCTTTGAAGGCCACTGGACCTGGGCAACAGCTCCCCTGGTGTTGTTTTTCGCGGGCTGGCTTCCCTTGCTCTTGGGAGGAGAAGCGTTTTCTCAAACTTTGCTTTCGTACAGCTTACCCACGTTCACGGGAAGGATATTGAGTGTCGCGACTCTGGGGTTGATAACCTCCGCGATCATTAGCATCAACCTGTTGCCGCGGCCCCTGTACCAGAAGAAGTGGAAGCTTTTGTTCTATGCCGGGCAGTGGCTTCTATTTCCCTTCACCATGATTTTCTTTTCCTCCTTTCCCGCGCTGGACGCGCAAATACGGCTCATGCTCGGCCGGTATCTTGGATTCTGGCACACGCCAAAGTTCCGTTAGTAGGTTGAGCCTAGTGTGTGGATTATATAGAGCGCCCATACAAGGGCGCCTTCTATTTAAACTAGGCCCGGCCTAGTTATCCACACCTAGGCTCAACCTAGGAATACGAGCTACTCGAGGTGGAGGTTGGAGCGGAGTTCTTGCACCCGTGCTTTGAGCAAGGGATATTTTTTTAACGCAATGTCTTTTTCCAGGAGGTTCTTTGCGGCTTCCCGTGCCTCTTCCACCAGTTTGAGGTTGGTTAACTGCGTCATGGCAAAATCCGGAACTCCCCATTGTTTGGTCCCGGTAAAACTCCCAACGCCCCGCAGTTTTAAGTCGAGTTCGGCAAGCTCAAATCCGTTCTTGGCGCTCGAAAGCGCGCGCAGTCGTGAAAGAATGCCCGAACTCGAACTTTCGGTAAGCAGAAAACAGTATGATTGGTGTTCTGCTCTTCCCACTCTGCCTCGGAACTGGTGGAGCTGGGCCAGGCCAAAACGCTCGGCCCCCTCAATGAGCATGACCGAGGCATTGGGGATATCTACCCCAACCTCCACCACCGAGGTGGAAACCAGAATGTGTATTTTCCCCATTCTAAACTTCCTCATGACTTCTTCCTTTTCGGTTTTGGGCATTTTCCCGTGGAGCATGCCTACGTTCAGTTTGGGGAATATCTCCTTGGAAAGCTTTTCGTGTTCCTCTTTCACGGTTTTCATCTCAAGCGCTCCGCTCTCTTCTGTTTTCTCAATGCGAGGGCAAATGACAAACACTTGTCTTCCTGCTTTCACTTCTTTTGCGATGAATGAATAGGTTTGTTTCCGTTCTTCAGGAGCAACAACTTTTGTAATAATCTCTTTTCTTCCCTTTGGAAGTTCTGCGATCAAAGAGAGGTCGAGGTCTCCATACACGGTGAGCGCCAGGGTTCTGGGTATGGGGGTTGCGGTCAACGAGAGTAAGTGGGGAATAAGGGTTGAGCGGTGCAAGAGCTTTGCCCTCTGTTTAATGCCGAACCTGTGTTGCTCATCAATAATGACGAGGCCCAGATTTCCGAACCGCACCTTTTCCTGTATTAACGCGTGCGTCCCGATGATAAGGTTCACTTTTCCTTCCAGCGCCATTTTCAACAATTTGGTTCTTGAAACCTCAATGGAGTCATTGGGAAGCTTGGGGGAAATGAAGCGATCTGAACTTCCGGTAAGCAATCCCACGGTTAACTTGAATGGGCTTAACAACGCGCCCACACTCTTGAAGTGCTGCTGAGAAAGTATTTCCGTTGGAGCCATGAACACGGTTTGGTACCCTGCTTTTGCGACCGACAAGGCGGCCATTGCGGCAACCACGGTTTTTCCCGAACCCACGTCGCCTTCAAGCAGTCTGTTCATGGGGCGCGGCTGTTCCAGGTCTTTGAGCACCTGCCATGCAGCTTTTTTCTGGCTGTCAGTCAACTGAAAGGAAAGCTTTTTGGTGAAACGCGACATTACGGCAGTGTCCAAGGGAATGGGAGGAGCTTTAATGGAAGCTATTTTCTTTCGCTCAGAAAGAATGAACAAAAGGATATGGAAGAGCTCTTCAAACGCAAACCGGTTCCGGCTGTTCTCGGCTTCTTTTATGGAATCTGGGAAGTGTATCTGCCAAAGCGCTTTTTGGGGAGCAGGAAAGTTCTTTCCCTTGAGGATCTCTTGAGGAAGGGTTTCTAAAATGCCCTCAAGCTGAACAAGCACTGATTTAATAATAGAACGGAGCCATCTCGAAGAAACTCCTGAGGTTTCCGCGTACACAGGCACAATTCGTCCGAGATGAGTGAGTTCAAAGGTTGAGTTCTGCGCTTTTTCCTGCACAGGATTCCCAAGGAAAATGCCTTGCTTGTCGCGTACCACTTTTCCCGCAAGATACACTTCGTCGCCCTGTTTTAAAGACGTGACAAGATAGGGTTGGTTGAACCATAAAATGCGAACTGCTCCTGTTTTGTCTTCAACAAGGCCCGTGGTAAGAGACATTCGCTTTCTGAACGTTCTTGCTTCCTGTATTTCTAAAAGCTTTCCTCGAACGCAAAAACTCATTCCTTCCTTGAGGTTCACAATGGGAGTTATGTTCGAAAAATCCTCATAGCCGCGGGGGAAATAAAAAAGGAGGTCACGCACACTCGTGATTCTGAGATTCTTCAACCGTTTTTGGTAGACAGGGCCAACTCGGGGGACTTGTGAAAGAAGGGTAGCAAGATTCATGTGTGCGCCCGAGAGGAATCGAACCTCTATCAAGGGATCCGCAATCCCTCATTCTGTCCGTTGAACTACGGGCGCATGTTTTTCAATATACCTTTTTTAAGGGAAAATTCAAGCATAAAAAGGCACCGCTTTGAGGCGCGGTGCGGGCCTTTGCACTCTAGATTCGAAGATCCTCTACCGAAGGAGCGAATTTGACCATTCTCATGACGCGTTTTCGGTTCTGTTCCGCCCTTTGGAGGGCGTGCTCATGTTCGAAAGGGCCGGGACAGTCTTCGGCTGCGCACACGTGAAACTGTACCTTGTGCCTAAACGTGTCCTTTCTCGTCTTTGCTAATGCGCAAGGCTCAGAGAGACGGTGGCCGGAACTGCATTTCGTGCAGATCGTTACCATGTATCTCATCTTGACCTCTCTTTCTTTTGTCAGGATATCAAACGAAAAGCGAATAGGCAAGTTGATTTCCCCTAAAAATTCAGGTACACTATGGGTGTTTAAGGAGAGGTGGCTGAGTGGCCGAAAGCGGCACGCTGCTAATGTGTTAAGGGGTAATACCCTTCGTGGGTTCGAATCCCACCCTCTCCGCATTTATGCTCAGGGCGGGGTGCGGGAGCGGTTTATCCGGATGGTCTTGAAAACCATTAAGGATGCAAGTCCTTCGTGAGTTCGAATCTCACCCCCGCCGCTTTTTCTTTTCTCTTTGGTTTTTGGTGTGGTACAATATACAACTGTGGCACTTGCGCAGCTTTCTTGATATACTACATGAATCCCGTTAGAGATTTCACAAAAGGTTTTATAGTTTACCAACGAATGACGGAAACGTTGCGAAGCGTTTCCTATCTCTAACGGGATGAAACTACCCTTACCTTTTCGTTCATTCACAGTATTGCCCAAGAGTTTTCTTGGGGTTGACATTGGAACATCTGCCGTGAAGATAGCCGAGGTGAAGCGCTGGGGAGGCAGGAAGAGTTTGAAGAATTACGCGGAGCTTCAGAGTTCCGCATTGTACGACAAACCCTTCCGCACCTTTGAGCGGAACACCCTGGTGCTTTCAAAGCAGGATATCGCGCGGGTGCTCAAGGCAATTCTGCAGGAAGCAAAAATCCAGACTAAAGACGCGCTTTTTTCACTCCCCGATTTCTCCAGCTTCTTCACGCATTTCGAGCTTCCGCCTATGACCAAAGAGGAATTGCCAGAAGCCGTGGCGTTTGAAGCAAGAAGGCACGTTCCCCTTCCGCTTTCCGAGGTGACGTTCGACTGGCAGCTCTTGGAAGGAACCTTTGAGCAAAAGACCCCTTTGAAAATTTTGATGGTGGCGGTTCCCAAGGAGATCGTGAACCAGTACCAGGAAATCGCGAATCTCGCGGGGCTGACGCTTTCGGGATTGGAAGCAGAGGTGTTCTGTATCATGCGCTCGTGCGTAAACGAGGAAGACAAGAGTTCTCTTGCGCTCCTAGACATTGGCGCGCAGAGCACCACCGTGAACATTATTGCAAAGCGCACCTTGCGGGTTTCCCACAGCGTGGACGTGGCGGGAAACAGTTTGACCGACCGCATTGCAAAATCCCTGTCTGTTGACGCCAAAATGGCGGAACGCTACAAGTTTGAAAAAGGCATGACAGACAAGAACCTTGCCCTTATCCTTTCTCCCATGGTAGACATTCTTCTTTCGGAGCTCGAGCGGGTTTCAAAAGAATTCCAACAGCAGGGAGGGAAAGAGGTCGAGAAGATCATTCTGGCAGGCGGAACCGCTTTGCTCCCTGGATTGCGAGAGTATGTGGAAACAACCGTGAAAAAACCCACGAGTATCGCCAACCCTTTTGAAAACTTGTATTACCCTCCTGTGCTCGAGCAAACGCTTAAGAATCTTGGCCCTTCACACGCGGTGGCAGTGGGAGCCGCGCTCCGGGGACTTCAATAAATATGCAAGACCTCATTCCCAAAACACAGTCCGAGTCGTTTTTCACAAAGAACACTGTTTTGTATACGGGTATTTCCCTTTTAGTGTTGTCGGCCGGACTGTTTGTATTGTTTCAGGTGCTCAAGGGAAACACTGAACAAAGTACTGCCGAACTGAACACCGTGCTCTTGGGAGGAAAAACCAGCCAAGAGCGGGAACTAGAAAGGAGCGTGTTGGGTTACCAAAAGCGAATTGAGTATTTTTCTTCCTTTCTGAAGTCCCAGGATGACACCCTTCCCTTTTTCGCGTTCCTGGAAGCAAGAACGCACCCCTCGGTGTTTTTTAACGACGCGCGGTTGAACGTTCAAGAGAACCGCATGGTGCTGAGCGGCCAAAGCACTGACTTTGGAAGTTTGGGCGAGCAGATAGCGAGCTTTGAAGGCCAGCAAGAACTGCGCAACGTGAAGCTCACTGATGTTTCCCTTTCAAAAGGCCAGGTGCTTTTTACTATGGAACTTACATTCGCCCCATGAAGTCCCCATTTGTCGTCATTGGAATATTCGCTCTCGCCGTGATCGTGCTTTTGCTCTGGACGTGGCCCGCGTACCAGGAGTTTTCTCTGGCAAGAAACGCGTTGAACGCGGCTGAAACCGAAACGCAGAACCGCGAAGCATATTTCGCGAAACTCGGTTCTTTGGAAAAAGAGCTCCAGCAGTATCCAACCGAGCTTTCACATCTTGACTCTGCGTTTCCTTCTGCTCCTAACCTTCCTTCTCTGTATGACACCTTGCAGGACATCGCGGCTTCTTCAGGGCTTATCGTAACCGCGGTATCGTCGAACGTTGCCGAGGATTCCTCGCCCAAAGAGGTTGAGGTGAACGTGACTGCCGACGGCGCTTACGAGGGCTTAAAAGAGTTCTTGCGACGGGTTCAGCAGTCGAGCCGCGCCATGAACGTGACATCCCTGGAGTTTGCAACCCCGCGGGAAGGAACACGCTTTGAGTTCCATATCCATATTTCAGCCTACTCGTTGTAACTATATGGCATTTTCCATTCCCAAACCAAAAACTTTAGTGCAGCAGCGCCAAATGCAGCGCTTGCTTGCTCTGTTGCTGTTCGGAGTGCTTGGAGTCACGGCGTTCGTCTTGTACCAGGGTCTTTTCAAGCCCCTTCCCGAAGCTCCGGCTTCGTCTTTGGCGCCTTCGGGAACCAGGAGCGTTGACATTGATTTTGAATTCCTGAAGAGCAACCCCTTTGAAAAGTTCAGCGAGCCTGTGGCAGAACCCGCAATTCCCCAAAACCTGGGAAGGCAGAACCCGTTCCTGCCTCTCTAACTTCATGGATCCCGTTAGAAGCCGCGATCGCTCACGAGATAAGTCCAATGCATAAATCAATGATACAAGATCATGAAAATAAATAATGTTTGCGGATTGGCGCTGATCGCGATCTGCTTCTAACGGGATGGACGTACTCCAGCTTCTCATTCAAAAAGGAATCCTTGACCAAGCAAAGGCAAAAGAGTTGGCCTCAAGCGCGGCAGCTTCTGGCGTTTCAATAGAAGAAGCTTTGCTCTCGCAAAAGCTCGTTGACGAAGAGACGCTTTTTTCTTTGAAGAGCGAAGCTTTGAAGGTTCCTTTAAAAAAGATAGCTGCTGAAGAGATCCCTTTGCGCGTCTTGGAGCTCATTCCCGAGGATTCGGCAAAGTACTACAGAATGATTCCCTTGGGCCAGCAAAACAAAACCTTGGAAATCGGCATGGTGTCTCCCGAAGATGCGGCAGCCAAAGACGCTTTGAAGTTTTTGGCGCGACAGGGAAACTTCACCTACACGGTTTCCTTGATCTCCCTCTCCACTTTCGAGGCTCTGCTGCGCCAGTACCGGAACTTGAAAGGCGAGATGACAGAAGCCCTGGAAGCTCTGCAAAAAGAAGTGCATGACAAGCTGGGCGAAGAAGGCGAGGTAAAAAGCAGGGCTTTGTCGCGCATTGTGGAAGAAGCTCCCATTACCAAAATGGTGGCAGTTATTTTGCGAACCGCGGTTGAGGGAGGCGCTTCAGACATTCACGTTGAGCCCACCAAAGACCAGGTACGCGTGAGGTTCAGGTTTTTAGGAGAGCTCCACGCTTCCCTGTTCCTGCCAAAGAAAGTACAAGAAGCGATTCTCTCTCGCGTGAAGATTTTGTCGAATATGAGGATTGACGAAACGAGGGTGCCGCAAGACGGAAGGTTCTCGGCTCCCATTGAAGGGGTGAATATAGACTTTCGCGTGTCCACGTTCCCCACCGCTTTGGGAGAAAAGGTGGCTATTCGCGTGTTAGACCCTTCCAAAGGATTAAAGAAATTCGAAGACCTTGGGTTATCTGGCTCAAACCTCGCAAAAGTAAAAGCAGCGATCAAAAAACCGTATGGTTTGGTGCTTTCCACCGGTCCCACGGGTTCGGGCAAAACCACCACCTTGTACGCTATTTTGCAGATCCTGAACCAGGAAGGAGTGAATATTGTTTCTATTGAAGACCCGGTGGAGTATCTGGTTGAAGGGATCAACCAATCGCAGGTGAGGCCTGAAATTGGGTATGATTTCGCTTCTGGGCTTCGCCAGATTTTGCGCCAAGACCCCAATGTCATCATGGTGGGAGAGGTGCGCGACAAAGAAACAGCTTCTTTGGTTATTCATGCTGCCTTAACCGGGCATATTGTGCTTTCCACTCTGCACACGAATAACGCAACTGGCGTTATTCCGCGGTTGATAGACATGGGAATCGATAGGTACCTCATTCCTTCCACCTTGAGCATTGCCGTTGCCCAGCGCCTCATTCGAAAACTGTGCGACGAGTGCAAGGAAAAGGAAAAACCCACAAAGGCCGTTTTCGAAATGCTCAAGAAAGAAGTTGAGGCTCTTCCTTTAGATGCAAAGAAGTACGCGGAACCCTTGATTTTGCAAAAAGACTTTCAGATCTTTGCCGCGCGGGGCTGCAAGTCGTGCGGGAGCAATGGATTCAAAGACCGCGTTGCCCTGTTTGAAATATTGTCTATGACAGACGAACTTGAACGAATAGTGCTCCAAGACCCGTCTGAGAAGAAGATCTTTGACGAGGCGAAACGCCAGGGGATGACGACTTTGCGCCAGGATGGTATCTTAAAGGTACTCGACGGCATCACCACTGTTGAAGAAGTGGTGAGAGCAACAGAGGAATGATATGAATCCCGTTAGAAACTGCAAACAGTCGCGCACAATGCTAACGGGATATATAATCCATGATAGAAGATAGTTTCTAACGGGATGAAAGTACTGCTTATTGAGGACGACCCATTGTTAATAGATATTTACAGCACCAAGCTCAAAGAGTCGGGGTTTGAGGTTGAAGTTGCAGAAAACGGCGAAAAGGGTTTGAGCATGTTGGAGCAGTCGGTTCCAAACGTAGTCCTGCTCGACATTGTTTTGCCAAAGCAGAATGGCTGGGAAGTACTGCAAAGCATCAGAAGCAACGAACAATTGAAAGGATTGAAAGTGGTGCTCCTTTCCAACCTTGGCCAAAAAGAGGAGATCGAGAAAGGGCTGTCTCTGGGAGCAGACAGGTATCTTATCAAGGCGCATTTCACTCCTACGCAGGTTGTTGAGGAACTCCAGAAACTGCTGCAAACTATAAACTAAAAACCAATAACTATCACTCTATGGAAGAACTGCTGGGGTTAGCGTTAGCGGAACAAGCGTCGGATTTGCACTTATCAGAAGGCCAACCTCCCATTTTACGGGTGGAAGGAAGGTTGGTGCCCTTGGTGAAGAGAAAAAAGCTGACTGGAGCTGCTTTGGAAGAAATGATTCTTCCTTTGCTCACCGGGGAACAGAAAGAGCGATTGTCACGCGAGAAAGAAGTGGATTTTTCCTACGCCTTAGCAGGAAAAGCGCGCTTCCGAACCAACGTATTCTACCAGCAGAACACCTTGTCTGCCGCGTTCAGGTTGATCCAGGCAAAAATCCGCACCATTGAAGAACTGAACCTCCCTCCTGTTCTCCACGAGTTCAGCAAGGCAACCCAGGGGTTCGTGTTAATAACCGGGCCTTCGAGCCATGGAAAGTCAACCACGTTGGCTGCTTTGGTAGACGAGGTGAACCACACGAGGAATGACCACATTATTACCATTGAAGACCCTATTGAATATATCTTTACTGATGACAAGGCGATTGTAGACCAAAGGGAAATAGGGCAGGATGCCGTGAGTTTTGCCCGGGCATTGCGAGCAACCTTTCGTCAAGACCCTGATGTCATCATGGTAGGAGAAATGCGAGACCCCGAAACCATTGCAACCGCGATTACCGCGGCGGAAACCGGGCACCTGGTGTTTGCCACCCTGCACACCAATTCAGCCGCCCAATCGGTGCACCGCATCGTTGACTCGTTCGCCGCAGACCAGCAAGACCAGATCAGGGCTCAGCTTTCGGGTTCCTTGCTTGGCGTGGTTTCCCAACGCTTACTCCCTCGCACCAAAGGCGGGCTCATTCCCGCTTTGGAAGTCATGCTCACGACTCCCGCGGTTTCAAACCTCATTCGGGAAAAAAAGATACACGAATTGCCCCTGGTCATAGAAACCTCGGCAGAAATGGGAATGGTGAGCTTGAACCGGAGTTTGGCAAGCTTAGTAAAGGCAAAGGAAATCACCATGGACAACGCGCTCGCCTATTCTCTGCACCCTGCCGAATTGCGAAACCTTATTAGATGAACCCCGTTAGAGATAGCTCATCAACCATGTTCTATGTGTATGTGCTTCAAAACAAGAACAGGAGGTGGTATACAGGTTCTACCAATGATTTACGGAAACGCTTCAATCAGCACAATTCTGGGAAAAGTCGTTCAACGAATAAGAGAGGTCCATGGAAATTCATCTATTATGAAGCGTGTGTCAACGAACAAGATGCAAGGTCAAGAGAGATATATCTTAAATCTGGTATGGGTAAACGCTATCTGAAAAACAGATTGAAGCGTTTCCTATCTCTAACGGGGTGAAGTTCAACTATCAAGCGAGGAACCAAACAGGAGAAACCCAAGTAGGAGTTATTGAAGCTTCTTCAAAAGACGCTGCTTTGCAGTTGCTCAGCCAGCACGGCTTGACCGTCACCATTTTGGAAGAATCGGGTGACAAGCCCTTTTACTCAAAATCTATTTCGTTCTTTGAACGGGTAAAAGCAAAAGACGTCATGATGTTTTCGCGGCACTTGGCGATCCTGTTCAAATCCCAGGTTACCTTGCTGGAAGCCCTCAGAACCCTGGCTCTGCAGACCAGGAATAGAATGTTTGCCGAGAAAATCATGAGGATTTCAGAGGATGTGGAAGGAGGAACCTCTCTATCCCAGGCATTGAGCAGGAATCCGGATGTTTTCTCTTCATACTATGTTTCCATGGTGAAAAGCGGAGAAAGCGCGGGCTCGCTTTCCGAGGTTCTGGAGTCTTTGGCAGACCATTTGGAGCGGGAATACAATCTCCAGAACAAGATAAAGAGCGCTCTCACATACCCCGCTTTTATTGTCGGCACTGGAGTCGTCGTGCTCACTCTCATGATGGCGTTCGTGGTGCCCAACTTAACCCGCATTCTGGGTGACTTGGGAGGAGAGCTTCCGTTCATCACTAAAGTTGTCATTGGTTTGGCGGGATTCCTCAACACCTGGTGGTGGCTCGTGTTTTTGCTCCTGGCCCTAGGAGTGTTCTTTTTGCTCAGATATATCAAGACGCCGCAGGGAAAGCACAACGTTGATCTGTTCGTGCTCAAGGTTCCCGCTCTGAACTCCTTTTTGCGCATGATGTATCTTTCGCGCTTTGCCGAGAATCTTTCCACGCTGATCGCCGGAGGCCTTCCCATTGTTGAAGCGATTGAGATAACCCAGGAAATCGTGGGGAACGACTACTACAAGAGCATACTGGGCGAGGCAAAAGAAGCGGTGAGAAAAGGAGAGCGCATCAGCGACGTTTTAGGAAGATATCCTTTGGAATTCCCTCCGGTGTTCACGCAAATGGTTCTAGTGGGAGAGCAGTCGGGCTCGTTAGACACCACGTTGCTGAACGTGGTGCAGTTCTACCAGCGGGAGCTCGCAAATACCGTGGAGAGCTTCCTTTCTATACTAGAACCCTTGCTCATCGTTATCCTGGGGCTTTTGGTCGGAGGGTTAATGGCAGCCATTCTTCTGCCTTTGTACCAACTCGTCACGATTTAAGGTATACTGTCTGAATGAAGAAAAACGGATTCACGTTGATCGAGCTGCTTGTGGTGATCGCGATTATAGGGATTTTGTCTTCTACCATTTTGGTTTCTTTGCAAGGAGCTCGGGGAAAAGCCAGGGACGCAAGGCGCCAGTTCGATATTCGCCAGGTAAGCACGGCTCTGGAGCTTGATTACTCTGACGACGAGGCATATTCGGTATACACGCCTAACGAATGGCAGGATGCCAAAATACCAAAAGACACGGGCGTGTATCTGGATGAAATACCCAAAGACCCGCTCGGTTCTTCGTACTTCTGGCTGAACAACAGCGGAGGAGCAACGCAGTGCGGAACCCAGAATTTCTGCGTGTACGCGAACCTGGAAAGCGGAGAAGTGTTCGCGGGAAGCGAGAGAGGAACCCGCAAGTTGGAAGCAGCTCCCACCCAGTGCCCCTGTTGGTAACTCATCTTGCCTTGACTTCATTTGAGGGTGTATACTAAAGGAATAGAAAATTATCCAAAGGTCGCATTTCATGCAACTTTCAGAAACTATGAAACATTCAAAAAAAGGATTCACCTTGATCGAGCTGCTTGTGGTTATAGCGGTTATAGGCATGTTGGCGTCCATTGTGCTGGTTGCGTTGGGTCCGGCTCGAGCGCGAGCGCGTGACGCCAAGCGCGTTTCAGACATCCGCCAGATTTCTACTGCCATGGAGTTGTGCTATGGCGACACGTCGTGCAACACCGTGAACGATTCCACGTTTCTTGCCATAGCGGCTGACGCGAACCAAAGATTGACCACCACTGTCGTCGGCACCTATATGCCGACTCTTCCCACGGAACCTGGAGGCGGAAGCGCAACATGCACAACAGCGGCCTCAACGGTTGAGAGCGCGGCGGGAGCTTACTGCGGCTATACATCTGCCGCGGGAGCCGAATACTGCGTGTACGCTCGACTTTCAGACGGCAGGGTGTTTGCTGCTTCAGAAAAAGGAAGCCAGTACATGACTATAATTCCCGCTTCCTTGGCAGCGTGCCCATAATGTAAAAACAACAAAGGTCGTTTATTTCCTTTAATAACAAACAAGAATCTTATGCAAAGACAAAAGGGTTTTATCCAGCCCCACCTTTTCTCAAAGAAAAGTGGAGCTGGATTTACCTTAATTGAGCTTTTAGTGGTCATTGCCATCATCGGTATTTTGGCAGGCATCGTGCTTGTATCCTTGGGTGGAGCGCGGGAGAACGCGAGAGACGCGAAGCGTGTTTCAGACATCCGCCAGATCTCAACTGCCATGGAGCTTTGCTATGACGCGGCAGCCTGCGGAGCAGGAGCCCAGCAGTATGTTTCCACTACCGGAGGAGCAGATGATGTGACTGCTATTGGAACGTTCATGCCCAACGTTCCCACCGATCCCACGAACGCGGCCCCCAACCAGTACACCTGGGTGGCGAACAACACGTTGAGCCCGGTGAACGATTACTGCGTGCACGCCCAGCTTGAAGAAGCTTCGGCAACGTCAGGAAACGTTGTCTATCAGGCAGCAGGTCCCGGCGGAGTGCGCGAGAGAGACGTGGCAGACACGTTTACTTTCACCCTGACCGACTGCGAGTAGCAGTACTGCAGACCGACAGAAACATGATACGATGAAGGAATGGTTTCCTTCATCGTATTTGTTTTTGGGCTCGTGGTGGGAAGTTTTCTCAATTCGGTCATATACCGCCTGGAACAGGGGGAGAGCGCGCTTAAGGGAAGGTCGTACTGCCCACACTGCAAGCACTCGCTTTCCTGGTATGACCTGATTCCCCTCTTGAGCTTTGTTCTCTTGAAAGGGAAATGCCGCTACTGCAAAGCACCTATTTCTTGGCAGTATCCTTTAGTAGAACTTGCTACCGGTATCCTCTTTGTCGCAACTTGGCCCGACCAAGTTATCCACAACTTGGCCGGGCCAAGTTTAATCTATCTTTGGGTTGTTGCGAGTTTGCTTATCGTCATCTTCGTCTACGACCTGAAGTATTACCTCATTCCAGACAAGGTTTTGTATCCCGCGCTCGCCCTCGTGTTGGCCTGGAGAGCACTTGAGTCATGGAATGCTGGGGCTTTTGATTTTTCCCTCGCGCTCGGCGCGGTTCCCGCCCTGTTCTTCCTGGCTCTTGTTCTTGCTTCAAAAGAAACGTGGATGGGCATGGGTGACGCAAAGCTCGTGCTGTTCATGGGCTTGTTCCTTGGCTGGCCCAATATATTGGTTGCTTTGTTCTTTGCGTTCCTCGCGGGAGCAGCGGTTGGCGTTTCCCTCATGCTTTTGAAAAAGAAACACCTGGGTTCCAAAGTGCCGTTCGGTCCCTTTTTAATAGCAGGAACGTTCCTTGCGCTGCTTGCTGGGGATTTCTTTGTGGACTGGTATCTTTCCCTTTTGGTATACTGAATGAATATGAAAAGCATTACTTCAACCCAACTTGGTTTGCTCATTGTGCTGGCTGCGGTCATTGGAGGAGTATATTATTTCGCGCAGCAGCGGCAGGAATCTCAAACCCAGGTTCAGGAGCAATCAGGAGAAGTGTTTAACATTGTGGGCGAGGTCAAAAGCGTTGGCAATCAAAGCTTTGTGGTCAGCCAAGGAGGTTTGGACTACACCATAAGCTTGGGAGTAGACACCCAGATGATTAAACTCACGTTGCCTCCCATTGGTGATGATTCCGGAGAAACAAGCTTTATTCCTGAAAAGAGGGTGATTACGATTTCCGACATTAAAGCACGGGACCAGGTATTCGTTCGTTCTTCTCACAGCGTGAAGCCTGGAGAAGAAATCGTAAACCCCTTAGAGGTACAAGTTCTTCCATGAGGTTCTCACTCATTGTTTTTGTATTTGCCATTTTTTTGCTTTTTGGGTTTACTTCAAACGCTACTGCTGGAGAATGTAAATATATTGGGGATTCCCCACCCATAGAAAATAGCAATGACTGCGATATTATAATTCTCTATACCGATCCAGGGGGAGCCGAGCTGGCTTCATGCAGATATAAAATAGTTACGAGTGGCACAAACCCCGGTGACCCTTCTACCTGGAATACTGATTGGACGAGTGGAATCTGCGCGGGGAGCTTCGCTACTATGACAAAAACCATTCAGATTCCAGAAAGTTTTTCTGCGGGTCTCTACGATGTTCATTGGTACGCGCAAGATAATTCAAACAATACCGCGCAAGGCCTTTTCGATACCTTCAAAGTTGTCACTGCTCCTACCGTAACCACGCAAGCCGCAACAGATATAATCGGTACCCAGGCAACCCTCAATGGTGACCTTACGAGCTTGGGCGGAGCAGCTAATGCTACGGTTTGGTTTGAATGGGGAACCACTGTTTCGTATGGCAACAGTACTACGCCTGTTACAAAAACCTCTACAGGTACTTTCAACGCTTCTATAACAAACCTTGTAGGCGGCACAACCTACCATTTCAGGGCAGTGGCGCAGAACTTTGGTACCGCGTACGGAGCAGATCAACAATTCACCACTCTTGATATCAACGCGCCGCGATTTCAGTCTTTCATCATCAACGGCGTTTCTTGTTCTGACTCTTCGTGCCCCGCGACAGTTACCGCAAGCACGTCCGTCGATATAACATGGAGCGCCGTGGATCCGGAAGGCTCTCCGATGACATATGAGATATGGCGAACGCAAGATCCCAACGATTGGGGGCTCGAACCCCATATAAGCAATGCGGCGTCTCCCTTTAGTGAGATACCGCCTGCGGGCACCTACTGGTACGGCGTCCACGCAACCGACAGCGCCGGGAACTGCATCACCGAAGATACGGATGGAACGAATCAGGGGCATTGTGGAGGCGTGGGTTCCGATTCCTACGATGACCCGCCTCTTGGCCCGAGAACATCGCGAGGCCCCATAAAAGTTATATTCGGAGACCAAGAGTTCCCCACGATTTCTAGCTTTGTGGTAAGTCCCCGTCCGCCTTCTTGGGTGAACAAAAATAGTCCCAATGTTAGTGTTTCCTGGACTGTTTCTGATAACGCAAGCTTAAAGGAAGTGACCATTTTGAGATGCGACAAATCCATAGTGAGCCAGTGCGCTCCGTCTGATTGGCAAAACATACGAACGATAGCAGCTCCGCCAGGCTCCACTAACTGGTCTGGTGCCCTGTCGCCCCAGGATACTCCTCCCGAAGGAAAGTCTTGGTATGGCATGCATGTATGGGATAACGCAGGGCATAAAACAGTAGAACCACCTCCAGGTCCTCTTGACGTTCAAATAGACAAAACGCCGCCCAATACTCCTACGCTTGGTACTCCTTTTGACCAGAGCACGGTGAATACCGAAAACCCAACCTTTACCTGGAATGCTGCATCCGATCCAGGGGGGAGCGGTGTTGCTTCCTATTATATCCAAGTGGACAACAACCAGAATTTCAACAACCCCGAGGTTAATCAGACTGGCGTAACTTCCACGCAGTATATATCAAGTCCGAACCTAACCCATGCAGGATACTATTGGCATGTGTCAGCAGAAAGGGACAACGCTGGGAATGAAAGCAGCGACTATTCTGGCA